>Ga0137409_10000019_pt1 | contig 126075 bp, 102 predicted proteins | sample CZODoug1_16funga_FD_122059 | JGI IMG/M metagenome (GOLD analysis project Ga0137409, IMG submission 122059) | Vadose zone soil fungal communities from Angelo Coast Range Reserve, California, USA - CZODoug1_16fungal (Hybrid Assembly) | ecosystem: Environmental > Terrestrial > Soil > Vadose zone... | reverse complement strand
TTGGTGGAGCCAGCCGGGATCGAACCGGCGACCTCTACAATGCCATTGTAGCGCTCTCCCAGCTGAGCTATGGCCCCACGTCAAGGCTCGGCAGTCTAGGGACGGCCACGAGGGCGGTCAACCTCAGGCGAGCGCCGTCTACGACGCGCGCAGAGACTGGGGCGCTTCCCGTGAATTCTGGACGAGCCCCAGGGACGGACGGGGGAGTTTCGTCGGAGTGCTTGGATTTTTAGGGTGTGCTTACGCGCTCCAGCCAAATCTCGCGCCAAAAGATGTATTCGTCTTCCGGATTGAATCGCCGGTACTCGCCGGTGGCATTGACGCCGTCGAGGACTATGCAAGGCACCTTGAGCTCTTTGAGCACGCCCGTGGATTCCACGACGACGCGAGTGAGCACTGCTTTCACGTGGTAGACGCCACCGCAGAACCGCACCATGTCCAAATCGAATGACAAGCCGCGATTCTTGTTCCGGTAGTCCAGAGTCTGCCTGATGCTGTTCTTCGACTTGACTCTCACGAGCTCGCCGGGCCGAAGCGCGAGGCTTTGCGAAGGCGAGGTCCTCGCGGTAGACGGCGCCAAGTGAGGGAAGATCGCGCCGACCCGCCGACGCTGCATCCAATTGAAGGCCGCCAGCGCGAGCCCGATGAACCACGGACCGAGCCGGACGTTGCCCGTCGTCAAGTCGCGAAGCCGTTGGCGCTGGTCCCAACGCGCGATAGGAGGCGCGCCGCGCGCGAGCTCGGTGGCTTGGCAGAGATATTTGATCGGCGGTTCGTCGCTGCCACGTTGGGCGATGCGAGCGAGATCGGTGCTCGTGAACCGCTGGGCAGTTGCCGCGGCTGAAGGACGATGGCGCGTTCCGACGGTCCGTTTGAGCCAAGCTTCGTTCCACCGAAGCCGGCAGCTCGATTGGCAGCCGCCGTGTGCGGCCCCATCACAGCGCAACCCGTCGAGCTGCACCGTATTGTAGATTCGCTTCAAGCCGGAGCCGTCGATCCAGTTATCGAGCTTGTCTACGCGGCGAAAGACCTTCACCCTGCGGCCGCAATACTCGACCATTTCCGGCATGAATGGCAACCCGTCCATCATGCCTTCGGAATCGAGGGTCGCGAGGATCTCGTCGAGGCTGCGCACCTCGACCTCTTCTCCGGCGCACAGCGATAGAACACGGCCCGTTCCCATGCTGCGAAACGCCGCGCGCAGCCTGGTCCCGAGCCAGGTCGCGGCGGACTCGCGCACGGCATGCGCGGCGTAAGGCAGGCCATCCGCTTCGAGCCGATCGCGATGCAGTGCGATGAGGCCGCCGATCACGACCAGCAGCTGCCAAGCGCTCGCCCCCAGGGACAAAAGCATCGTCAACGCGAATGCGCTCCACGCGAGGACCGGCGGGTGAAGCAGATGGTCCCAATGTATGCGAGTCACCGCTCCGGCGAGCGCTGCTGCCGAAGCAGCGGCGACAGTCGCGAGCACTATCGTTTTCCAATAGCTCTTGCGGTGGCCCCAGTCAGTAGCGCTTGCGGAACGCGCGATGGCGATCATGGAAAACGGGTAATGTCACTGCGGGCGACGCAGCCGGGCGACAGCCGGTACGGCTGACATCTCCGTTGTCGACTCAGCGTCCGTCTCGGCACCTTGCTGCTTCGATTTCGGAGCCGGTCCGTGCGACTCCTCGCGCATCACCGTGTGTCGGTTCCGCCATGCGGCGAATCGACGCCCAAGGCCCCGGATCGTACGCAGCGGATTGCCTATCAAGTCGAACAAACGAAGCAACGCGTACCACGTGACCAGTCTATAGCGCATCGGATAGCCCATCTCCTTCACGTGACGCCGGTGGTAGTCCCAAAACTCCCGACCGCGAAACTCCCAGACACTCGCGCCGAGGAATCCGTAATAGTGGCGCTTAGCTTTGCGAAGGATGCGCGAACGCTCCTCGGGGCTGAGGAAGTGGGCGCCGAACTTGTTGATCTCGAGTATGCGCATCGCCGTTTGTGCGAACACTCTGTCGAGATAAGAGGTCGTTCGTGAGTCTGGACCCTTACGAGTGTACGAAAGCACCTGGTGGACGAAGCCGAAATCGTGACGCTGGAGGAGCTCGATATACGCCTCGAGATCTCCGTAGTAGTTCACCGGGTTGTAGAACGCCTGCTTCGCGCGAACGATGCTCGCGCGAAGCATGCACGACGAAGGCCCCGCGAACAGCGAGGTGTTCTGTAGGAACCGAAGACGGCCCACCTCCATGCCCGGGACGAAAGTGTCGGGATACTTATAGCCCGGGACCACAACCGTATTGCCGGCCAGCACGTACGACAGCACCAGACCGACGGTGGGGTGCCTCTCCGCCACCTCGACCATCTTCTCGAGAGCTTCCGGGAACAGCAGATCGTCGGCTCCAAGAGCGCGACAGTAGGTCGCGTCTTCAGGCACCAAGCGAAATGCGTTGTTGTGGCTTTCGACGACCGAAACGAACGACGGGTACGTGACGACGCGAATTCGCGAATCCTTGGTGGCAAATTCCTCAGCGATCGCCAGCGTGCGGTCCTTGCTGTGATTGTTGCCGATCGTCAGCGTCCAATGCGGATACGTCTGCGCGAGCACGCTGCGAATCGCGTCGGCAATGAACTGCTCCCCGTTGTATACGGGCATGACGATACTGACTAGCGGGTTCTTATGGGATGTCATGTTCGAACCAGACGTGCGATTGAAGCCGATCGTTCCCGATTTCTCGACGCACTGCGCTAGGCACGCGCTGTCGCCAACGCGGTTTGCGCGGCGCGCTCACCGCTGATGAAGCTCTCATCGGTCCACATGTAGCCCCAGTCGCCGTAACGACCGCAATAGGCTATGCCGACGTCCTTGAGATAGCCGTGAACCACCTCGATCGCCTTCGGTCGATCGAGATCGAAGATTACGTTCGCAAAACGAACGAGGCTCGCGTGTCGAGACAAAATCTTGTCGTCGTCGCGCAGCGTACCGACGCGTCGCAGATCCGCGATCACGCGATCGATGATGCCCTCCGTCGACTCCTTCAGAGGACGGTACTTCGACGAGAAATACACTTCCGCCTGCATGCTGCCGTGCCCTGCCGGCGCGTTGTCGGCCGATAACATATGCGGATAGCTCAGCCGAGTGAAAGAAACGTCGGGATCGTAGTAGTAGGTGATTTGCGTTTCCGACAGATCGGCCCGACCGACGCCAATGTTGACGAGCACGCAAGTCGAGCAAGCGAGCCGATGCGCCGCCTCGACGATGTCTTTCGGCGCACGCGCAATCATCGGCAGCAGATCGGGTAGCGGAATGGAGGACACGAGCCCGTCGTAGTTGACGGTGACGCCGTCCTTGAACCGCAGCGTCTTGCGCCGGGGATCGATCGCAACGACTTCGCGCCCCAGGCGAAGATCAGCCTCGCTCTGCAAGCTGCGCAAATACGAAACGAACCCGCCCTTGCGCGGATAGCGGAAGTGCGTGATGTAGTGGAGATCCGGAGTCCACGGCGCGAGTGCGCCGCGCACCATTTCCTCCACGGTCGGACGGTACATGCGCGGACCCAGCCAGTCCGTGGTCATGTTGTCGGCCGTGGTGGTGTGGTACTTCCGCGTGTATTGCATCGGGAAGAGCTCGGCGAACTTACGGCCGTAGCTCGCCACGAGCCAGTCTTCGTAGTTGTTGATCTTTCGATCCGGCGAGTAATGCTCCTTCACGAACTCGGCGACGATCTCAACGATCAAATCCCGCGGCAACGCATTGAGATGCAGCTGCACTGGATGCGTCAAACGCAATCCACGCCAATAGTTGTCGAGCTTGATTTGCAGGGCGTCGTATTCTTGATCGACATACCCCGCGAACAGGTCTTGAATGCGCTCATCTTTCGTGAAGGAAATATGGGGCCCGAGGTCGAACAGAAAACCCTGCGGGTCGCGAAACGAGGCCGTGTGCCCGCCGTAGTAGGAATTCTTGTCGAAGACAACCGGGGTCAGGCCTTCCTTGCGGAGCTGATGAGCGGCGCCGAACCCGGCCATGCCGCTGCCGATAACGACGACATTCCTCATCGCTGGGCGATACCCGACCCGGGTTGCTCGGGACCCTTGCGTTGCCCATGTCCGCCGTCCCGCCGCACCAAGCGGGTGACGCTGCCGCCCACGGTGCCGGGCCAGCGCCGCAGCTGCTCCTGCCAGAGCGTATCGCCAAGACGCGTGGCCGGCATCTTCACGTCGTCGAAGGAGATGACGCTATCCTTGCCGATGTCGCGCAGAAGCACACAGCCGTCGGAAAGCGCAATCGGCAGCGCGTTCGCCGCACGGGCCGCGGCGTGCGAGTCGATCAGTCCGTAGCTGCAGAACCCGCCCACGCCGTCCAATCGCTCGCCGGCACGCAGGTTGCGCTTGGCGATCGCAACGACTTCACAAGAGGGCCCCCCGAGCGGCGCGACGGTGGGGTCGCGATGAACGATCGCGCGGGCAATCGTCGAGGGTATCTGTATGTGCGGAAGATGGAACGGCGTGTAGAACACGTAAAAGGGACCGTTTCCGAGCTTGTAATAGGCGAGTTGCGTCTTCTTGTAGGGGTTCTCTTCGTGAACGACTACGAACCCTCCCGTATGCGGCGCGGCGCCGACCGAGTAGTCAACGATGCCGCCGCCGAGCATTGCGTCCGCAGGTAACAGATTCGCGAGATCTCGGACGTATGCGCAGGCCGGACCCACCATGCCGCGGCGCGCCACCGTGAAGCCGGTCGCGTTCGCGAGCACCGTGGTCTCCATCGACAACTTCGTCGCGTCCGCGAACGACGTGACCTTTCTGACGTCCTGGTCGTTGCGCGCCGCAAAGTCACGCTGCGTCTCCGGGGTGCGGTAGTAGTCGACCATGCCCTTGATGTTGCCGGCCGCGACGGGCCGCAGGCCGACGGACTGGACATAGCGAACGAGCGTCATTGCAACGCCCGGCTCGTCGCCGTCCGTGTGCGTCAGCACGACGCCCGCCTCGTCCGCCTTTGCCTTCAATATCGGCCCGATCAACGAGTCCAGCTCGGCGTTGACCAGCACTACGGGCTTGCCGTGGGCAAACGCGTCCAGGGCGACACTGGCCCCGAAGTCCACCGACCCCGTCACCTCGACGATGATGTCGACAGCGTCGCACTGGATGAGGGTCGCGGGATCGTCGGCGAGCACCGGCGTGCCGCGCTTGATCGCCTTGTGCGCGGCCGCGGCATCCTTGGCGACGGCCCACTCGCCGATCCCAGCCTCGCGAAACGCGCGTTCGGCATGCGCCGGAGTGCGATTCGCGATGCCTGCGAGCCGTATGCCCGCAACGGGCGTCCCGAGCTGCAAGGCGATCGCCCGTCCGGTCGCGCCGGCGCCAACCACTCCGACGCGAATCGGCCTTCCCTCGGCCTCCCGCGCCTGGAGCGAGCTGTAAATACTCGTATTGGGCAATAGGTCGTTGTTTTCAGAACGCATTGGGCATTCCCCGTTAAATATTCCCGAAGGTGTCACTAGCCGAGGTTGGGAATTCGTGTGTGCCCTATCTTAACCCGTCGGTTCACAAATGCCCTGGGCAAACACGTTCACACGGCAGTGCTCGACAAATTGTGGCGGGCGTTGGGGAAATCGGCGTCGATGCAAATCACATCCCGCGGATTTCGCACTCGCGCATGCAGGATGCCCCAAGTCTTGGGGTACCCGAATACCGCGGACGCGCGTCCCCGAGGGGCGCAGACATAATGGCCGCTCACCCCCCTTAGGGCCCCCGGCCCGGGCGGCATCGGGGGCGGAAACAGCCAGCTAGCGTCGCGGCCGGTCGGGAGGAACGGCGGAAATTCAGCGTCGTCGGTGGGTGCTCGGAGTCTCGGAGCTCGCGGGCCCGAAGTACCGCTTCAACCGCAGGATCGGCCTTTCCAGCATGTAGTACGAGACGGTCGCGGCCAGGAACGTGGCGGCCGTCGCGATGACCACGCGGATGTGCGGTACGGCTTGATCGAAGCTCACGCCGAACTCCCGAGACAACCGGTACACCGGGTAGTGCCAAAGGTACAGGCCATACGAGATCGTGCCGACCCAAACGAGCGGCCTCCAGGACAACAACGAACGCGTGGCGCTGGTCGGCGCTACGAAGATTTGAAGGATGATCGCCGTTGCGAGCACCTCGATCACCGCGAATAACCAGTAGTACATGTATGCGGCGGACCAATCGCCGAAGACGAGCACCCACAGGAATAACGCTCCGGCCACCGGCGCGATTCGTCGGAGCCACCCCGCAATGACGGGGCGAGCTTCTTCCTTGATCAGATTCGAGGCAAGCAGCATGCCGAGCGCGCAACCTACCAGCAGGCAGTCGCCGCGGGTATCGAGTCCATTGTACAGCCGATTGATCGACGCGCCCTCGAAAAGCAACGTCACCCGCCACAGCCAGCAAGCGATCGCGCCCGCGGAAATCGCCATGACGACGTTCAGACGCGAGCGAACGTTGCGCAACAGGCTCCAAAGAACGATCGGCCAAAGCAGATAGAACTGCTCCTCGGTCGACAATGACCAGGCATGTCCGAACAGAACCGGCGGATGGATATCGAACGCACGCGCCCAGTTCGCGGCGTATAGGAGCGCGATGAACGCGTCCGTCGTCGTCGACTCCGCCCGCTCACGAGTGAACAGCACCCAGCCTACGAGCGTGATCGCAATCAGCATCCCGAAAAGGGCCGGGGCGAGCCGCAAGACTCGGCGCGCGTAGAAATTCCGGAAAATGATCCTCTGCTGACCCTGATCGTATTCGCGGACCAGCAGAAAGGTGATCAGAAAGCCGCTCAGCACGAAGAACACGTCGACGCCGACCGACGGGCCCGCGAAATACGAAGTGCCAGGTCCCAGCGCGTGCCCTACCATGACCGCCAATACGGCCGCACCGCGCAAGCCATCGAGCGCGGGCACATAGCCGATGCCGGGGGCCGTACGCGAGGTAGCCGCAACCTGTTTGGCGTCGGTGTCGGCTACGACTCGGAGCGAGGGCTCAGCCACGTTATCGTAGTTCATTGTTTCGACGTACGCCGATGCTTTCGCTGGGACACTCAGGCGGGAGGATGGGGATCAGCATATCACCGTCCGAAGCGGGCATGACTCGGTAGGGTGGGCGTGCGCACACCGCTTGCGCCACCAAGCTCGCAGCGATTACGTCAACCGTCCTATCGCACCACCAAGGGCCAAGCACGGTCTTGATCGGAGACGTATTTGACCTCGATCGGCCATGCAACGGCGAAGGTTGGGTCGTCGAAACGCACGCCTCGCACGCATTCCGGAGAATAGAAAGCCGACGTCAAATAGTAGATTTCGGTGTCGTCCTCGAGGCTCACGCAACCGTGCGCGCAGCCTTCCGGGACGAATAGCATGCGGCCGTTTTCGCCGCTGAGCGTCTCCGCGTGCCATAACCCGTACGTCGGGGAGTCCGCACGCACGTCGACCACGACGTCCAAGATCGAGCCCTTCGTACAGCGCACGAGCTTCGCCTCGAGCGCGGGCGCCACCTGATAGTGCATCCCGCGCATCGTCCCCTTGCGCTTGCTCGAAGACGTGTTGGCCTGCACGGGCACGAACCGTATGCCCGCGTTGGCAAATTCGTCGCTACACCACGCGCGTGCGAACCGCCCTCGTTCATCGACGCGTGGTGTAGGGTCGACGACCCGAGCATCCACTACTCTGCATGCCGAAAAGATCATCGACACTCCGCAAGCGGTGCAGCGCCTGCCAGCCTCCGCCGAAGTCTAGCAGGTCGAACGCCGTCCTCTTGCGGTGAATCGACATCCGCTACTCTCCGCACCGATGCAGTTGCGCCATGGATCGGCGATCACGCGCGTGCCCGGAGGGACGGGATGACGAGAGACAGCTTCGGCTTCAGCTGCTGATATCCGCCATTTCCATCGCGATTATCGCCGCAGCCGAAATTGCGCTCCGCATTGCGTTTCCGGACAAGACTGCACTACGGTCGACTACGAGCTCCTCCTGCCGGACGACACCCTGAGGTATCGCATCGAGCCGTCGACATCGGGATCGTTTTCTGCGCGGCACCGAGAATGGCGGAACTCGGATCCACTGGACCGACAATAGATTGGGCTACCGCGGCGATGAACTGCTCACCGATAGCACGCCCCGCGTCGTCGCGCTCGGTGATTCCAACATCCAAGCCGTGTTCTCGAATCTCGAGGACACCTTTCCCAAACAACTCGAGAAGAATCTGATCGCCGAACTCGGCGACAAGGTCGAAGTGGTGAACGCTGGCGTCGTGCTACGGGCCGGATCACTACCTGCTTCGGATGATGCTCGACTTGGAGTCGCTGCATCCCGACGCTCTCGTGATCGTGAATTACGTGACGCTGCCGCACTATCCGGAATACGATCGTCAACGTCTCAGCAACTCGATCGCGACGATTTTCGCCGAGCAGCTTGGACGTCGTGAATCTCTACGTCGTGTTCGCCGCCAGCAATCCGGACAGCCTTTACTTCGTCGGCCCTGATAACCATTGGAACGATCACGGCCGAGAGTTGGCGGCGCGCGTCGCAACTCCGCCGGTCGCGCGCTTTCTGCGAGAGAAGCGCCGTCCGTAGCTCGCGGCGCCAACGCGCCATGCGTCACACGAACGGTTTCGGGTGCCGACCTCGAGCTTCGAGCGCCGCGCTTCTTCCACGCGCGAGATAGGCGTCGATCTGCGCGCGGCACAGATCGCGCGCGTCGCCGCCCGCGGCGTGCGATTTGTACCACTCTGCAGTCCAAGCCAGCGCGTCCGATAACCGTAGTCGCGGGCGCCAGCCGAGGATCTCTCCGGCCTTGCTGCTGTCGAGACGGAGCAGCCCGGCCTCGTGCGGATGGGCTGAGCCGTCGATTCTCCAGCTGGCATCACCGCCCCATTCCCGCACCAGGAACTCCACGAGCCAAGCAACGGGCTGCGCGTCATCGAGCTCCGGGCCGAAATTCCAAGCCCCACAGACCTCGGGCGAATCGACGTTCAGCCGTTCCGCGAGCACCAGATAGCCGCTCAGGCAATCCAACACGTGCTGCCACGGCCGAACCGACCGCGGCTGTCTAATCAGCACGGGCTGGTGGGCTTCGAACGCGCGCACGACGTCCGGTAGCAGCTGGTGACTGGTCCAATCGCCCCCGCCGATCACGTTGCCTGCGCGCGCGCTGGCAATTGCCACGCCGTGACGCGCGAGCTCCGTCGGCGGAAAAAAGGAATCGCGAAAGGACTGGGTGACGAGCTCGGCGCATGCCTTGCTATTCGAGTACGGGTCGTGCCCCCCGAGCTCGTCGCTCTCGCGGTAACCCCAAAGCCATTCGCGGTTCTTGTAGCACTTGTCCGTCGTGACACTGACGACGGCGGAGCGCGCCCCCGCTGCGCGAATCGCCTGGAGCACGCTGGCAGTACCGACGACGTTCGTCGAGTACGTCTCGATGGGGTCGTCGTAGGAGCTGCGCACCACGGACTGTGCCGCGAGATGCAGAATCACATCGGGGGAATGCTCGCGGATCAGCGCGGTCAATTTCTCGACGTTACGGATGTCGCCGATCACCGAATCGACCACGCTCGCCACGCGCGCCCGTTCGAACAGACTCGGCTGTGTCGGCGGTGGGAGGGAATAGCCGACGACTTTGGCGCCCAGCTGGTGGAGACAGAGACAGAGCCATGAGCCCTTGAACCCCGTGTGACCGGTGACCAAGACCTTGCGTCCCGACCAGAAAACAGAGTTCATCGAATCTCCGGCGCGAAATCGTCGTACGTCGATTCTAGGGATCGTGCTTTGGGCCGTGAAGTGTGCCGCTGCTCATTCTTAACTGTGACTTCCGCACCTTCACACTGCTCGCGCCCGTGTGCCATCATATCGAAGAGTCTTATGACGAAACACACGGGAAGCGAACGTTGAAGGTCGTGCTGTTTTGTGGAGGCCTCGGCACTCGGCTGCGAGAGCACTCCAATACGATTCCGAAGCCCCTCGTCACGGTCGGCCCGCGGCCGATCTTGTGGCACCTCATGCGTTGCTACGCGCACTTCGGCCACACGGACTTCGTTCTGTGCCTCGGCTATGCGGGCGAGATGATTCGCGAGTACTTCCTGAACTACAACCCGTTCCTCACGGGCGATGTCACCATCGGCCCTGATGGCAGGCAGCTGTTGGACAACGAGGCCAGCGTTGCAGATTGGCGCATCACGATGGTCGACACGGGACTCCACGCCAATCTCGGCGAGAGGCTGCTCGCGGTCCGGGAGCATCTGGAAGACGAAGAAGTGTTCCTCGCCAACTATAGCGATCAATTGTCCGATCTCGATTTGAACCAGTATTGCGGAGAGTTCATCGCGTCCAACGCGGACGCGGGCTTCCTCAGCGTCCGCCCGCAACAGAGCTATCACTACGTAACGGCGGGTGGCGACGGCATGGTCGATTCGCTGCAGCCAGCGAGCGCATCGGATCATTGGATCAACGGCGGCTACTTCGTTTTGAAGCACTCGATCTTCGACCACCTGGAAGCCGGCGAGGAGCTCGTCGAGAAGCCGTTTGCCCGGCTCGCCGCGAAGAGGCTGCTCTGGACGCGGCGCTACGAAGGGTTTTGGCAATCGATGGACACCCTGAAGGACAAGATCAAGCTCGACCGAATGTGGGGACAGCGCGACACGCCATGGCAAACATGGAAGTAGCCGCGCGCACAGCGATTCACCCCGTCCGCCGATGATGGCCTCGCTCCCGCTTGTTCCGTCCGGCACGTCGCCGCGCGTTCTCTTGCTCGGCGCACATTGCGATGACATCGAGATCGGCTGCGGCGGCGCGCTTCAGGCGATAGTGAGACGGCACCCGGAAGCCGAGCTTCGCTGGGTCGTCTTGAGCTCCACGCCCGAGCGCGAAGCCGAGACGCGCCGTGCCGCCGAGCGCCTTCTGCCCAACGTTGCGATCCGTTTCGACATAGCGCGCTTTCGAGAGAACTACTTTCCCTACATCGGCGCAGACGTCAAAGACTACGTGCACGCGGTCGCGCAAGGCTATGCGCCCGATCTCGTATTCACACACTTCGTCCGGGACAAACATCAGGATCACCGTACGGTAGCGGAGTTGACTCACAACGCATTTCGCAATCACCTGATCCTCGAATACGAGATCGTCAAATACGACGGCGACCTCGGCACTCCGAACGTTTTCGTCCCGCTGCAGCCGGAACAGGCCGAAAAGAAAATTCAGACCGTGATGGATGCATTCGTCTCACAGCGTACGAAGCACTGGTTCACGGCCGACACGTTTCGTGCGCTGCTGCGGATCCGCGGAATCGAGTCGAACGCTCCGAGCGGCTTTGCGGAAGCGTTCCACTGCACGAAGCTGCGATTTCTGCAGTGATTCTTCATCGGCTGGGCAGCCAGGCCGCCTGCCTGATGCTCTGAGTGCGGAGACGAAGTATGCGCAATCGAGACGCGTGGCAACCGACGAAATACGTCATTCGAGACGGAACTCTGCGCGGATCACGAGACCCGTCTGAGCTCGGTATTCGTTCGCGGCTCGCCGGCGACTGCGAGGCGGCCGTCTGCTGGACCGCTATTCGCGAGCACGCGACCGGGATACTGGCCGACGTCGGCTGCGGCAAGGTGCCGCTCTATGGCGTCTACAAAGACCTCGTCTCGGAGGTGATCTGCATCGACTGGCCCGACACGTTGCACGACAGCCCACACCTAGACATCGAGGCCGACTTGAACGACGGGCTGCCGTTGCCCGACGCCAGCGTCGACACCATCCTCGCCACCTCGGTGCTCGAGCATCTACGGAAACCCGACCTATTCTGGTCGGAGGCCGCCCGAGCGCTGCGTCCCGGTGGAAAGGTGATCTTGACCGTGCCGTTCTTCTATTGGCTCCACGAAGAGCCGCACGACTACCACCGGTTCACGAAATACCAATTTCAAGCCGCCTGCCGCGATCACGGCTTCGCGGTCGTGACGCTTCTAGAGACCGGTGGGCCGCTGAGCATCATCCTGGACATCGCCGGCAAGAACACGCCGTGGTTGGCGGCACCCTATCAGAGCTTCGCCTGCTGGCTTGCATCGACTCGACTCGGAAAACGAATCGACGAGCGCGGCGCGAATAACTTCCCGCTGTCCTATTGCGTCGTGGCGGCCAAAACCCCGGGGCACGAGCACTCCGAAACGGCGCGAAGTGTTGCAATTGTCGAGCGCACCGCCGCACCGTGCTCGAGGCTCAATCGGCCGCGCTGAAGAGACCGCCGCCGGCTCAAGCGGCGCCGCGAGCCCAGCGGGCGCTGAGACGGCTCCACGCCGGCACCAATAGCCGATTGGTAAGCGTTCTCTCGGGGCCGATCGGCCGACCCGAGACGAGCCACAACGCAGCAAGCGCTGCGCCGTAGGTGACCACACCGATCAGTATCGCCGCTAGCAAAGCAGGAAGCGTACGGCTCGGCCGCGCCGCGATCCACTCGTGGGTAACCGTGTACATGATGGCCGTCGCGACTGCGGGGCGCCACAGCAAATTGCCCACGGTCCGCATCGCTAGATGGAGCCTCCGCAAGACGACGTAGTAGTTAAGGGGGACTACGATTATCGCGGCGATCAGGTACACCCATCCGACGCCAATGGCCCCGTACCGGTACGCCCCTACGATCACCAGCGGCAGCACCAGCGCCGCATGGATCGCTCCCATGACGGCCACGGTTCTCGGACGGCTCATCGCATAGTGAATCGCACCGCAGTTCGTCTGCATTGCATTGATCGACCCATAGATTGCGAGAATCGAGATCGCCGGCACCGCAGCCTCCCACTTCGTCCCCAGCACCACATCTACGATCAGCTCGGACGTCGCGGAAATACCGAACCCTGCCGGCAACGCAACGAGCAGGATGAGTCCAATGACGTTCAAGAAGCCTTGTTGCAATTCCTTCAAGTCATGAGCCATTTTTGCATACGCCGGAAAGACTGCGCGATTCATCGGCGCGATGAGCTCGGACGTCGGCAGATTCGAAATCTCGACGCTCAGCGAGAACAGACCGAGCGCGCTCGTTCCGGCAACACGCCCAAGCACGTAATCGGGCACTCGGTCACGTAGGAACCAGATGGAATTGGTCGCAACCAGCCACTTCGAAAACGAAAACAAGTGTTTGCTCGCCTTGAGCGACAATCGGGGCCGAAACGGATGCGCGAGATAGCTGATGACCACCGCCAGCAGACTGTCACTGACCGCTCCGATGACGAGCGCCCAATAGTTCCGAAGCGCGAACGCGAGCGGCACCGTGACGGCAATGCCGCAGGCCTTTTGCACGATCCTCAGCACGAACTCTTTGTGGAATACGAGCTCCTTGCGGAACGCAACCACGCCGATATTCTCGAAGCCCGAGATGAAGACGCTGAGCGCGAGCCAGCGCATGACCGCGAGCAGACGCGGCTCCTTGAAGAAGATCGTCGCCACCGGTGCGATGCATAGCAATATCACTGCCAGCGCAAAACTGAACGAGATGTTGAAGGTCCACGCCGTGTCGTAATACGTCCTGTCGGTGTTTTGCCGGTGGATCAGTGCCAGATCGAAGTTAAACGCACGAATCAAGTCCAGCGCCGAAATCACGGACATCGCCATCGCGATGAGGCCAAAGTCGCCCGGAGCCAGTAGCCGGGCGAGCGCGATGGTGCTGATCAGGCTCAAGCCCTTCACGCCAACGCGCATCATCGACATCCAGGCGATGCCGGCGGCCATCTTGCGATTCACGTCATTCATTGCATTCGGCCAACGCTTCCATGCCTACGCCCCGAAAAGTCGCGAGCCTCGGGCCACGCCACGAGCTTGCCGAAGCAGTTCCGTGTCTTGCCCGCCGACTCAGAATTGCCAGTAGAGAAACTCGCTTTCCGCATTCAAGTGCAGGATCGCGAGCGCGGCGACCGCCGAGACGGCAACCGCCCAAACCATCCCGGGCTTCCAGGTCAACAGGCCTGCCGGCGGCGCGGCGGCGGAGCGCTGGGGTGCGCCCAGCGCCGGCTCGTAACGAGCCATGACCTGCAAAGAGTTCGGCGCCAGGGTCGCAATCAGAAACAACGCACCGAGCCACGCGTAGGTCGCTATGAATTCGACCGCACCGCTGTCGTCGGGCGTCACGAACGGCAGCGAATCGACCAAGTCGAGCGGCTCGAGCAAGCCGCGCGGCAGCGATACGCCATTCAAACCGACCATTCCCGATAGAACGTTGGCCGCTTCGGCGCCCGTGGCAGACTTGAACAACACCATGGCCGCGGCGACGGCGACGAACGTCAACACGCCGCCAACCGGCCCCATCAGGCGCTGATAGGAGGGCTTGCCGGTCGCTCGTTTCATGATGAATCGCCAAGCGTGATTGACGACCAGATAAGCCCCATGAACGAGCCCCCAAAGCACGAACATGAACCCCGCTCCGTGCCATACGCCGGACACGAACATCGTGAGCAACGTGGGACCCGCCAACAACTGGAGGAAGGTCGCCGCGCTCGTATTCGGCCCACGCAGCGGTAGGCCCTTGGCCGCGCGGCGCCGCGTGAGCCACATGGCGAGCGGGTTGTAGATGTACGCAGTGAGGAACCGCGTGAGCGTTACGTGCCACCGGAGCCAGAAATCGATGATGCTCTTGGCCTTGAGAGGTGAATCGAAGTTCAGCGGCAACCGCACGCCGAAACAACGCGCGAGGCCGAGGGCCATGTCGCTGTATCCCGAAAAATCGAAGTAGATCTGCAACGTGAAGCCCACCGCCGCCGCCCACGCCGGAAACAGCGACAGCGCGGTGCCGCTGCCCGCCTGCTCGTACAGCGGAGACACGTGGGCGGCGATACCATCGGCCAGCACGACCTTCTTGAATAGCCCGAAACAGAACAGCGTGAGGCCTGCTGCGAAGGCCTCGGAGTCGAACCGGCAAGCGTTGCTGCGGAACTGCGGCATCATCTCGCGAAAGTGCACGATCGGACCCGCGATCAACTGCGGGAAGAACATCACGAACAGGAAGAACTCGCCGGCCGAGAACCGCTCGACGCGACGCGCGTGCACGTCGATCAGGAAGGCGATCTTCTGGAACGTGATGAAGGAAATCCCAAGCGGCAAGACCACGTGAACGATTACGAAGTCGGTTCCGGCGAGATCGTTCAGGCTCGATTCGATGAAGTTCAGATACTTGAAGTAGCCCAAAAAGAGCACGTTGAACGCTATCCCAAATACGAGCAGCACCGAGCGCAGCCTTCGTTGCTCAGGCGCGCCATACCGCTGAATGGACCGCGCCACGAAATAGTTCACCGCCAGCGAGACGGCGATGATGGGAACATTGATCGGATTCCACCAGGCGTAGAAAAACAACGAGGCCAGCACGATCCAGCCGAACGCCCAACCACGAGAGAAACGGCCGAGGAGAAAGAAGCCCGCGAGAGTGACGGGCAAGAACGCGAAAATGAACTCGGCCGAATTGAACAGCATGCGAAGCTCCGGAATCAGCGCAGAAGCGACTGCGCGTTGGCTACGATGTCGCCCACGGTCTCGAAGGACTCGACGTCGGCGATGCGAAATTTGACACCGAGATCGACCTCCACCGCGACGATGAAGTTCACGTAGCTGAAGGAGTCCCAGCCCGGAACCTCGCCGCGGGTTGTCTCCGAACGTAGCAGGATGGAATCGTTACCGAGGAGATCCCTCAGAATTCGCGTGAACCGATCGAGCAACTCCTCATTGGTCATGGCTCTGTTACTTTCCGATCGATGTGCGTTGCGTGCGGAGCATAAGCCGCGAGATCCAGCATCCAGCCGACGCCCCCCTGCCCCGCCCGGACCTCCGGTGCGATCTCGGTGAAACCGAGCCGCCCGAAGAGATCGCTCACAACGCCGTTTTTCGCGCTAGGCACGAACTCCGCCGAGAACATGCGGATACCTTTTTCGCGCGCACGCTCGACCGCGACGTTCATGGCTTCGTGCTCCAGCTGTCGGCCGAACACGCGGCAACTCATGACCCAATTTGCGAGGTGCATCTTGTCCGTCGCGCCGGCGTCGCGGCGAAACAGCATCACGCTGACCAAGCCGTTGTCGCCAAAGCGATCCGCCAGGCGGAACTGTAGCACCATGTCCGAGGGGCTCGCCGCCCACTCCTTGAGCTGTTCGGGAGTGAGGCGCTGCGTCGTCATGTTGAACTGATTCGTCTTGTTGATTAGCTGAAGGGCGCGTGAGTAGTCGACCGCCCCGACTACGTCATGCACAACCGACATCTCGAGACCGCGCAAGAAGTCGTCCATCCCACTCGAGCTGTTGAGCAGCGCTTCGCGTTCGCTGTTTGCCGCGTATTGTGCGGCGCGGTCCTGGTCTTCTGACGTGAGACCGGTCGCCTCGAAGTAGCCGCCGCGCGCGATCGCCGCGATATAGCCGGCGGGATCCTCGGGCAGCTCGGGAACGGCGACCATCGGCAAGCTCTCGCGAACACGGGCGCGCTCCGACGGGTTGTCGTCCACGAACACCATGCTGTCGAGGCCTAGATTCAGCCGCTCCGCGAGCGCCTGCAGGTTCTTGGCTTTATCGCTCCAATTGACGGCGAACGCCGCGATGTCGGAACGCCGCAGCCACATTTCCGGATGCGTATCGAACATCTGCTCGACGTTCCGCCAATCGTTCTTCGAGCACACGCCCAATACGACGCCGCGCTCCTTGAGCTGCTTCGCGTACTTCTGCAGGGCCAGATGCGCCTCGCCGAGGGCGCTACCCTGGCCGAGCACGACGCCGTCAATGCCGTCATCGCCGAGGACGCCGCCCCAAAGCGTGTCGTCGAGGTCGAGAACCAAGCATTTGCGCGACCGCCCGAGCACGGCGCCGATCAGACACGAGAGCAAGCTCCCGTAGCGCGCTGCGGCTGCCGGCGAGATTTGCAGCTTGCCTTGCAGCCAATGCCGCGGATCGAACCATGCGTCGAGCCCATCCCTCGCGCTTGCCGCCGCAACGTCCAGCAAGAGCGTGCCATGGGCGGCGGCGGCATCGGCGACGCCGTCGTTCAGGCGCGCGACCAGCCGCGCCGGCGCGCCCGGTATGAAACGCTCGTGGTTGCCGAACAACGGCGTGGTGACGTCGAGGAAGGACTGCTGGATCACAGTGGCGCCGAATCGCGCATGCGCCTTTTGCCAGAGCTCGCGCAAACCTTGGACCGCCTCGCGAACCCGACGGTCCGCGGTCTCTCTCTGCGCCAGCAACGGAACGTCGGCCAGCAGCTCCTCCGCGGTCAGCGCGAACAGCAACATGGTGGGCCGAAACGCGTCGAGCGCGCGGTCACCTTCCAACAGCTCTTGGCGATACTGCCCGAACTTCCCGAGATGCACGTCAATCAGTAGATTGCGCCGTAGACCAGCCACGCGAATAGCCGGTGCCAAGTGATCCAGCGTCGAGTCGCCGAGGATCGCGAGGCGGACGCGCGTGTGCGTGGTCTGCGCCTCCGGGGCGAGCGCGCCGAGCGCGCGGTCGATCTGGATCGTCTCGAGATAGCTCGGGCCGGCCGCGGCGAGGTTCGTCAGCTTCGCAAGCCGGGTCTCGACGTCCCGGGAGTCCGTGGCAACCTTGAGCTCTGTTCGGAAGTCGCGCGCGCGCTGCTCGCCGCCGGTCATGGCGCGGCTCGCGGCGCCACCAAGCTCCCGCTGACGTCCTCGCCTCGCCCCGCACCGCGAGCGCATTCCGCAATGTCCGCGCCGGCGATAGCGAAAAACTCGCGCGACCACATCGCCGCGCTCGGCGCATCCAAGTGGGACCCGTCGAACGTATGTAGGCCCTCGCCGGACGGTGCCACCATGCGGACGCCCAGCGCCTCCGCGATCGCAGCCGTGTCGGCACGCGGCGTCGCAGCCCACGGCGCAACCGTTAGGAACACGCAACTCCGGCTTGCCGGGAGGCTCGAGACGAAGGCCTCCGCCAGACCTATTCGGCGCTCCAAGTCGCGACGGTCCTTGATCGGCGCGTCGGCGACGGCGCCGCGAACCAAAGCATCCGTGCCGCCGAAGGTCCAGGTGCCGGTCGCACGAGTGCGAAAAAACGCAAGACTATCCCCGCAAAAGGAGGAGACAGTGTTGCACACGAGTCGATGCGGGGTCTGCCAGATCCGTTTGCGCCGATAGCGGCTCTCGACCGCGTCGTCGTGGAAAATATCCGCGACCGGAGCGGTCTCGTGATCGTAGAAGAAGCCATCGGCGTTGATGACGTAGGCCGTGGCACGCGGGGTGACTCGCTTCAGCAACGGCGCTACGAACCGGATGTTCTCGGTGTAAGCGAACCCGAAAAGGTAGTAACTCAACCGATTCGCCGCCGCCCAGTCCGTGGTAGCCGGCGTCGAAAACGCAAATTCCATGCGACTACTACCCAGGAACAGCACCTCGGCCGCGCCGGCGAACCGCAGGACCTCCGGTTCGAAATTGAACCAAAGGGCGCCGTGATCGTAGTCCCCGTACGCCGTCGAGTTGCAGTACGCGAGGTAGCTGTCCGCGGTATAGCCCGTGCTCGCGCAGGCGAATACGCCGTTGCGGCGCAGCTCAAAGAGATAAGTCGCGGCCAGAACAGCAATGAGAAGCACGGCATACAGGACCGGACGGTTTCGACCGACCATGGCGGCAAACGGGGATACGCGCGGGGATTCGGCTCGGACGCTCGAGGCCTTCATGGCTGATCTTTTTTCTTGGCAGTTCTACCCATAGCGACCGGCGGCCAAGTGTACACAGTTGCCCCCGGTGTCAAAGGGACCGGGCCTCGAACTGTGAGGCAGGCACTCGAAGAAACCCTACGAAACTAACATAATACGCGTTTTTCGAAACGTGCCCTTCCCTTCATGACGAAACCAGCGGCTATTCCTGGGCGAACTCGTCGGCGCGCGATTCTCGCCGTCGCCACTGTGATCGCACTCGCAGCGTTCATTGGAAGTTTCGATGCCCTGCGCTGGCGGACGACCATCATCGGGCTCAAGGCTGCCGGGCAACTCGAGGGCATCCGGTGGGGGGAGCTCGTGTCGATGCTGCGCCCCGGGTCGCCATTCTATCTCAAGCCACTGCGCGAGACGCCGAACGCCTACGCCGTGATCGTCAATCCGTACCGCTCTGAGGCGGATCGAGAGAGCGGCACACGACTGTTCCAAGTGTGGTGCGCGGCGTGCCACGGGCCGGACGGCCGGGGACAGACCGCGCCCAGTCTCATCGGCAGGAACCTGAAAGCCGGCGACTCCGATTGGTCGCTCTACCACACCGTCAAGGAAGGACGACCCGATCTCGGCATGCCCCCCCTCCCCGTCGACTCGACGGAGGCATGGCAGCTCGTGGGCTTCGTGCGGAACTTGCGGAACGGAACGGCGCTCGTCGACGAAGCGACAGGCGCAGAGCTGCTCGACCACGTCGATGTTCCCAGCGCGCGGCTGGAGGCCGCAGCATTGGAGCCGGCCAACTGGCTGACCTATTCGGGCTCGTATGACAGCTGGCGGCATTCTCGCTTGGACGAGATCACGACCGAGAACGTGACCAAGCTGAAGCTGGCCTGGTCGCTGCAGCTGCGCACCGACGAGGAGTACGTCGAGACTTCACCGATCGTCGTGGACGGCGTGATGTACCTGACGGCTCCGCCGAGCGACGTTCTAGCGGTCAATGCGGCAACCGGCGAGGTCCTCTGGCGCTATACGCGGCCGACACCGAAAGACATCTCCTTGTGCTGCGGCGCCGCCAATCGCGGGGTCGCGGTGCTCGGTGACCGAGTATTCGTGTCCACCCTGGACAATTACGTGATCGCACTCGACGCGAGAAACGGCAGCGTGATCTGGAGCGTCAAAGCGGCGGACTACAAGGCCGGATATTCGATGACGGGCGCCCCACTCGCGGCCCGCGACAAGGTGATCGTCGGCGTCGCCGGGGGTGAGTACGGCATCCGCGGATTTCTCGACGCATACGACGCCGCCACCGGCAAACGTGCCTGGCGCTTCGAGACGATACCTGCGCCCGGGCAACCCGGCTCCGAAACATGGGGCGGCGGCGAAGCATGGAAAACCGGCGGTGGCCCGACCTGGGTCACAGGTTCGTTCGATCCGGCGCTCGGGTTGGTGTATTGGGGCGTGGGCAATCCCGCACCCGATTTCAACGGCGACGTGCGCCCCGGCGATAATCTGTACACGAACTCGGCGCTCGCGCTCGACATCGCGACCGGCGAGCTCCGGTGGCACTTCCAATTCACTCCCCACGATCAGCACGATTGGGACTCGAACCAAGTTCCGGTACTCGTCGATCGAGAGCTCGACGGCCGGCAACGAAATCTCATGCTGTGGGCCAACCGCAACGGCTTCTACTACGTCCTCGATCGAGTGACGGGCGAATTCCTGCACGCCAACGCCTTCGTGACGCAAAACTGGGCGGAGCGAATCGACGAGCACGGACGCCCCATGCTGTTGCCGACGGCGGAGCCGTCGCGCCTCGGCACGCTCACATGGCCGGGGTTGAGCGGCGGTGGCAACTGGTGGTCGCCCTCCTACAGCCCCCGCACCGATCTGATCTACGTTCCTTTCGCGGACGCACCGAAGATCTACTTCAAGAACGAAGAGTTCGAGGACGAGCCCGTGCCGGGCGTCCAATTCATGGGTAGCGCCTCCGTTCATACCGGCGAGCCGCTGCAGTGTGGGATTCGCGCGCTCGACCCATTGACCGGCCGCGTCGTTTGGGAATATCTCCGGCCGAATCCCAGGCGCAATGTCGGCCGAATTGGCGGCGTGCTTTCGACGGCAGGCGATGTCGTATTCTTCGGCGACATTTTCGATTTCGTGGCGTTCGACGCGCGCGAGGGCAAGGAGCTGTGGCGCGTGAATCTCGGCGGGCACATCAACGCCAGCCCCGTGACGTTCGCGGTAAATGGTCAGCAGCGCGTGGCGATAGCGGCCGGCAACACGATCTATGTGTTTAGACGATGAAGATCCTGTTCGCGATGCCGTGGGCGCAACGGACCGGCGGCGTCACTCACGTCGCCGCGTCGCTCGCCGCGTCGCTCGAGCGCCGCGGCCATCGCGCGACGTTTCTGTTTCCTTCGGAGCAAGGTTATAGGTTACAGACGGGGACGAGCCCTCGCGGTTTCCAGTCGATTTACGCACGCCTGCGCAGCTATCCGTCGAAGGGTGCGCCATGGCGCACGCGCGTGTCGTGGTACACAACCGTCTTCACAACGTTGCCTCAGCTCGTCCGGGACGGCCGTGCGCGCGGCATCGATCTGATCAACGTGCATTATCCGGACGAGGGATTCGCGCTGCTCGTCGACCTCGCTGGCAAGCTGCGAGCGCCGCTCGTCGTATCGGCACATGGCAGCGACTTGCTCGCCGACGCAGGTCCGCGTCGCGGTAGAGGTCTAATGCGCCAACTCGACGATGCGCTCGCCGTCGTGGTGCCGTCGAAGAGCTTCGAAACCGATGTCCTTGCCGCGTATCCGTCGCTTCAGCAAAAGATCTGCTGTATCCACAACGGCTACGACGCCGACGAAATCGCGGCCGCAGGCCCGCCCACACCTCGCGTCGACGATATCACCGTTCTCTGCATCGCGGCCTTGATCTCGAAGAAGGGCATCGACGTGTTGTTGCGCGCATTGCAGCAGTGCACCGCGAGCAGGCTCAAGTTGCGGCTAATCGGCGAAGGTCCGCTGTGGGGCGAGCTCGAGTCGCTCGCGGTCGATCTCGGCCTCACGGATCGCGTGACGTTTTTGGGTCCGAAGGAGCGACCCGAAGTCTTCGCCGAGCTGCAGCGATGCGACTTCCTCGCGATGCCGTCGAGGCACCCGTCCGAGTCCTTCGGCCTCGCGGTTCTGGAGGCGATGGCCTTCGGAAAACCGGTCGTAGCGTCCGCCGTCGGCGGACTGCGCGAGCTCGTGGTCGACGGCGCAACGGGCTTGCTCGTCCCGCACGAGGACCCGACGCGTCTCGCGCATGCGCTCGACGCGCTCGCGGGCGACGCTCTGTTGCGAACGGCGCTCGGGCGAGCGGGTCGGGCCCGCGCGGAGCACTTCACGACGGCGGCGACCGCGAACTCCTATGAGACGCTGTTCAACGATCTGGTCACGCGCACGCGTGGGGTGACACGCTCGAGCTAGGGGCTTGCGAGACTCGATCAGCCGGTTGCGGCTCGCGGACGCACGGACCGCACTGCGGCCTCCGCCCAGAACAACCAGCCCTTCGGCCGCCAAGGAAAGTAGCGCAAGCTCTTGGCGAACGAGGTCCGTGCCGTGCCCGGATCACCATATCGCAGATGGTGATATGCGAAGCGGAAGCACAGATCCGACAACCGCCGCGCGATGATTCGCTCCGGCGTGCGCTTGCCGTCGGGACCGACGACGCCGTGTTGCCCGACGGCCGTTCGTATGACCTCGAACCCGTAGTTTACGGGATGCACGCGGTACGAGATGCTCTCCTCGTGCATGCGATACAGCGAAAGCACGCGCGCCAACTTGTGGATCTCCGTCAAGCGCGATACGCGAAGCCAGTAGTCGTAGTCTTGCCCACGCTTGAACTGCGCACGGAACTCACCCACCGCTTCCGCTACGGAGCGCCGAAGCATCGCCGCACTCGTATGAACCACGCAGTCGAGAAGCAATTCATTGTAGAGCCAGCCGGACACGCGCGGCTCGATTAGGTCATCATCGCCGCCGTGTGCCGCGCCCACCCCGCCGTTGACCGAGGCGGTCTCGAATCGGCCACCCTCCGACGGATGCCAGACACCCCAGTTCGAGTAGACCATTCCGACGCTCGCGTGCCGATCGAGATAGCGAACCTGAGCGCTCAGCTTCCCGGGCAGCCAGAGGTCGTCCGCGTCGAGGAACGCGAAATACTCGCCCCGGGCGTGCCGCATACCGGCGTTGCGCGCTGCGGCGGACCCACTGTTCTTCTGGCGCAGCGCGACCACGCGGCTGCCGTAGCGTTCGATGATTTTCGGCGTGTCGTCCACTGAACCGTCGTCAACGACGATGACTTCCTTGGCGGCATAGTCCTGATCGAGCGCGCTGTCGAGTGCCTCGGCGAGGTACAGCGCGCAGTTGTAGGCCGGCACTATGACGGAGACCAGAGAGGTCGTCATCGCAAAGTCTCGCGCACCCGTTCAGCAGCGCCGGCAGCGGTGTCGACGCACGCGCGCCGCGGCAGCGACGTCACGCTGTGTCGCAGGGCGCAACCGAGGGACGCACTACCCCGCCTGCAGGCTGGTAGGATTGGCGGGCACCCGCGTATCGACCGTGCTGGCCTCGTGTTTGTACAGGTTGACGTGGCAATTGTTCGCGCCGTCGCAGGTGACGAACAGGTTCACGCCGTAGTTGCCCAGTGGCGTCGCAACGGCGCCGTGCACAGGAATCTGGTACTGCGTCGTCCAGATCGGCAGAGCCGCTCCGCCGGTTTGCTGAGCCCACGAGTCCGTCTGGGCTCGGTAGACGTAAAACTCGCGCGCGTTGTTGAACACGAGATAGTCGCCGCTGACCGGGTCGACCGTGACGATCGTTTCTTCGATTCCGATGTCGATCGGCGCAGCCTTCAACGCCGTTATCTGACCGGCTGCGTTCAGCTTGTATAAGTTGCGCGAACCGTTACCGCCGCCGAACAGCACGATCTTCTGGACCGGATTGTAGTCCCCGATGGTGTGATACTGGCCCATCGTAGCCGTCGCGGTGAGGCGCGACCATTGATTCGACGGCTGGTCCCATTTGACCACGGTATTGACGGTGCCGGCCGCGTAGACGAGCGCGTGTAACTCGGGAAACCACTCGAGCGCGATACAGCAATTGATGATATCAAGCACGCTGGTCGGAACGGAAGGAATCGAGTCCCACGTGTCCGTGTCGATCTGATAGCGGTAGATAGCATTGACATTGAACGGACGGTGATAGAGGACTCGTGCTTGCGAGTCGATCGCGGTGTGGTTGTAGCCGTGCATCGTGCCGCCGCCCATCCACGCGGGGCGCGTCAGCCGCTGCCAACTGTTCGTGCTCTCCGAATACGAGACGAACTGCGGCGCATCGTTGTGGTCGCCGCCGATAAAGAATAGGCGGCGCGAAGTAGGATCCCACACGATCTTGTCGGTATAGCCAAATACGATTCCGCTCGCGCCGCTCGCCGTCAGCGTCTGATTGATGTTGCTTGTCGCAAGCTCGCGCCATTCACCGGGCTGCATCGCCGCAACGAGATCGCTGAGGGGCGACGCAGTGACGCAGACCACCGGAGCCGACACCAAGCTCGCGACTGCAACACAGGCGCGCAACGCAGGGACGGCATGGATGTAACCTAGAACTCGGTTCATTTGCTCACCTTGTTTGGCCCGAATTCCTTCCGTGATTCGCGAGCCTCGATCGAAGATCCCGCCACTGAGAGAACCTTCGGGAACTTCGTCCTTGCTAGAGAAGCGGCGTTGCGGCCCCATAATAGCGACTTCGACTTCAACCGCAACCCGTCTGCGTTTGGCGACCTATGGAGCTCGCAACAGTTAAATCGTAAGTTCATAGCCCTGCTGCGGCGTGTGAACTGATCGACACTTTCGCACTCGGCGAACGTCGCGCCTGATAACAAAACACGCTGAGAACTAGGTCGTTTCCGGCATCCTTCGACGCTGGTTCGTCGCCGCACTCGCCGCGGCTCCGCCGAAGACTTCCAGCTGTCCCTTGGTCGTATTGTCCCAACTGAACTGCTCTGCGTAGCGTCTCGTGTGCGCTCTGTCGGGATAGTTGTCGAACAACCGTTCGCACGCCGCCGCGACTCCATCGGGAGTGCGCTCCTGCATCAGCACACCTGCTTCCGGAACGCGCACGACCTCCGGCGTGCCCCAAACATTGGAGGCGACGACCGGGGTACCGCAAGCCATGGACTCGAGCAGCACATTCGCCCAACCCTCGCGGCTCGACGCGAGCACGAGCGCGTCGGCAGCCGAGTAGAGCTCGGCAAGCGTCTCCTGCGAAACCTCGCCCAGGAAGCGGACGCGTTCCGCGACGCCGCTGCTCACGCCGATCTGTTGCAACGCGGAACGCTCGGGACCCGAGCCCACGATCAGCAGATTCGTCGCCGTGAGCCGCGGCAGCGCTTTGATGATCAGGTCGTGGCCCTTGCGCGGAATGAGGTGACCGACCGAGACGAGCGTTCGGCCTTCGCAATCATGCTTTGCGCGAGCCGCCTCTCGGTCGCGCGGTCGAAAAAGATCGAGATCCACACCGTTGCGCAACACGGTAACGCGGCTCGTGTCGACGCCAAGTGCGTCCATTTCGTCCTTCAGAGCTTGACACACCGTGACCATGTGAAAGGCTTTGGCCGCGGCCCACAGTATCTTCTTGCGTGCCGCTCCGAATTTCGGAATGAGGTTGATGTCGGACCCACGCGCCGTTATCACGACAGGCAAGCCCAACGCATCTCCGAGCATTACAGCCGCCACGCCGTCGGGGTAGAAATAGTGCGCGTCGATCGCCTGGAAGCCGATCTCTGCGTGCAGTGTGCGAACCAGACGGCGGACGCCGAGGAACATGCCGTACGGGGCAGCGTTCATCCCGAACTTCGGCAGCTGCGGATAGCGCGGATAGCTCACCGCGATCCCGTGCCGCACGTCCTTGCGAGGCGTCGCCGCCATGCGGCCATAGTCGCCGAATCGTGCGTTCGAGGAAAAAAACCACGGAACCGGGCAGACGACGGTGCTGTGGACCTCCCCACTGGCGACCAACTTCCTGAGCCGGTGCTCGACGAAAACTCCGTGCGTGGGACGTGACGCGCTGGGATAGAGGGAGGAGAACGTTAGGATGTGGATGGTCACCGGAGAATCCGCTTCAGGAGCCGCGGGCGCGAGACGTATACTAGCCCCGTTTACCGTCAAAACCCATGAAACAAGAACGGCTTCGCAGTCATTCTCGGGCCGGCTCTGTGATGATCAAGAACCGGCGAGCGTGAGGCTCGAAAGACACCCCCTGTGCAAGAGCATCCAACAAAAGACGCGTTCGTGCATCGACGTGGTTCTCGGGAACCGTCGGCGACGACGTCGAATCTCGACCAGCTCAAGATCCCCAAAGAGCTGATTCCCGCGCTACGGTGCCCCGGAGCGCCCGATACGCCGCTGCGGCGCGATGCGAATCGGATGATTTGCGCGACGAGGGACGGCGATCTCGCCTTTCCGATCATCAACGGCACACCGATCCTGATCAGCGAGGCTAAGTCGATCTTCTCGTTCGCGGACTTCGAGGCAGGTGGCGTCACCACGATGGACCTTCGCGCTGAGACAGGGCGCGTTTCGACTCCGATCCAGAAGCTCAAGCAAGCGCTTCGCAAGCTCGTGCCGCCCAAATCTCGGTCGGTGAGCGACTTTCCGGCCGACGCTGCGCTGCGGCAAGTCTTGACGGACGATCCCAGCGCGCGTGTCCTCGTGGTCGGCGCGGGCGACGATCGTTTCGACGCCCCGCAAGGGACGAACGTAGTTTATAGCGACGTGGCACTCGCGCCGGACACGCAATTGATCGCGGATGCTCACGACATCCCGTTTGCGAACGGGACCTTCGACGCCGTGTTCGCCATCGCCGTACTCGAGCACGTTGCAGATCCGTATCGCTGCGTCGCGGAGTTTCAACGCGTCTTGCGTCCGCGCGGCCTGATCTACGCGGCGACACCCTTCCTCCAACAAGTGCACATGGGCGAGTACGACTTCACGCGGTTCACTGCGCTCGGGCACCGCCGCTTGTTTCGCTGGTTCGACGAGATTCGTTCCGGCGTCGCGAACGGCCCTGGAATGGTGGTCACGTGGGGGCTCGAGTATTTTCTGACGAGCTTCTCTGAGTCGCACCGCACGCGCAGCGCACTCGCCAATTTTAGTCGCCTGATCGGCTGGCCGTTTCTGCTATGGGACGGACTGCTCGCCAAAAAAGCGGGCGCTTACGACTGCGCCTCGGGCTACTATTTTTTCGGCCGGCTGCGCGACACTCCGGTGCACGATCGCGACATCGTTGCGGCGTATCGTGGCCTCAATGGCCTGCGTGCCCGGGAACGCGCGGCGCCCTGACCACCCGCTCATACCCTATACGGCGTCGCGGAACGTGAAACCGGTCCTCTATCTCGTCCACCGGATGCCGTATCCGCCCAACAAGGGCGACAAGATCCGGTCGTTTCACATCTTGCGGTTTCTCGCTCAACGTTATCGAGTTCATCTCGGCACGTTCATCGATTCGGAGAACGATCGGGCGTTCGTCCGTGAGCTGAGCGCGCTCTGCGCCGAGACCTTCGTGTTACCCCTTAGTGCGGGCAGAGCACGCCTGAAGAGTCTCCGCGGCCTTGCCACCGGAGCACCTCTCACGATTCCTTACTACTTCCAGAGGCCGATGCAGACGTGGGTCGACGGCGTGCTGGCAGAACGGCGCATCGACCGCGCCGTCGTGTTCTCGTCGTCCATGGCGCAATACGTCAGCGGCAGCCGCTACGGGCATGTTCGCCGGATCATGGATTTCGTCGACGTGGACTCCGAGAAATGGCGCCAATATGGAACGATGCGCCGGTGGCCTTGGAGCTGGGTCTACGCAAGAGAGGCAAGGGCTCTACTCGAGTACGAGGCCAAGATCGCCCTCGAGTTCGATCGTAGCGTGTTCGTGTCGGAGCCGGAGGCTGCGCACTTTCGAGCACTGGCGCCCGCGAGCGCGCATAAGATTCACCACTTGGAGAACGGCGTCGACTACACGTATTTCGATCCTTCAATCGGCTTCGAGAATCCCTATCGAAGCGAAGAGAAGGCGATCGTCTTCACAGGCGCGATGGACTACTGGGCGAACGTCGATGCAGTAACGTGGTTCGCCGCCGAAGTACTCCCCTTAATCCGCCGACGCGTCGAATCCGCCCGGTTCTATATCGTCGGCTCAGATCCTGTCGAGGCGGTACGCGCGCTCGCGGGCGACGAAATCGTCGTAACGGGACGCGTGCCCGACGTCCGACCCTATCTCGCTCATGCCGCGGTGGACGTCGCGCCGCTGCGCATCGCCCGTGGCATCCAGAACAAAGTTCTCGAGGCGATGGCCATGGGCTGCGCCGTCGTCGCGACCGCGCAAGCCGCCGAGGGCATCGCTGCGCGCGACCGCGAGCTCACGGTCGCGAGCGAGCCGAGCGCGATGGCCGATGCAATCGTCAGGCAGATCGAAGGCAGCGGACCGGTCGACTCGGCCGAGCGCGCCCGAACGTTTGTAACCCGGCGCTACGACTGGACGCGCACACTGGCGGCGCTTGAGTCGTGGCTCGAGTGCGACCGCTAGAGCACTAGTGAGCCGTTAGCCCGGTTGGCGCTGCCGGCGAGACGACGCCGGACGTTCCCAGAAGCAAATACGTGTACAGCAACTCGCCACGGTTGTAGTTCAGGTAGAAATTCGTCGACGAGCTGTCGAACAGCGTGTCGACGAAATGGTGCACCTGCGTGTCGCCGGCGGCGCGCTGGGTAGGCTCTCCGTAGATGCCCTTCGTGCCGCGGTTGAAGAAGTGCTTCGCACGATTCAGATACTTCGCGTCACCGGTGAAGTTGTAGCCGTTCATGAGCGTATTGACCAACGTGGTCGTATACACCGGATCCCAGAACGTCACCGGGCCCGCGCCCGTGTTGTAGCTGTGCCAAATGTGACCGTTCACGATACCGAAGTAGCTCGCGGTGTATTGATAGGTCGGGTCCATGCCGTACTGGTCGACGAAGCTCGCCATCGCGACCAGGTGATCGCGAATGTCGGTTCTGTGGGTCGTGCGGTACGCGTGACTGAGAGCTTCGGTCAGCAGGCCGATGTGAAATGCCGACATGATGCGGGCGCCGCCCGCGTATGCCCCAGCGTTGATCTCCTGATCGGTGGCGAAATCGCCGTAAAAGTACATGCCGCGTGGATCCCAATCCGGCGACTGCATCCAGAGATCGATGAGGCGATCGCGTAGCGTGATCCAACGCGATTTACCCGTCACTTCGGCGAGCCGTGTAATCAGCAGCAGGTGGCGCGCACCCTGCCGCAGACCGTAGTACGCCATCCCGAACTGGCCCGGCACGGGATAGCTGTTGTTCGCGCGTGTCGCCCAGTATTGCTCGATGTCGGCGCCGATGTTCTCGGCCTCAGTCAGCGCTGCGGCATCGCCCGAGTACTCGGACCAGGCGATCAAGCCGTAGCCATAGACGTGATCGAGCCCGAAGTTGTCGCGGTCATAGCAATAGGTGAGCGAGGGCGTGCCCTGACAGGTGCGATAGCGAGTCTTGAAGTACGTCGCCCATGCCTGAGCTCGATCGAGGAAGCCGCGCTGACCCGTGCGCAGGTACGCCATCAGGTACGCCCAAAGATCGTCCCCTTCGGTGTCGCCGTGAACGTCAGGGTCAGTAACCGTGTAGCCCACGGCCGAAGGGTAGTTAGGCTCTTGCGACGCGGTCCACGTCCATCCCCACGACCGGTAAGTGTTCTTCTCATCGTCGAGACTCGGCATCGCGACGCCGCCAATCGGCGGCGCGGCGCTGGCGCGCGTGCTCAGAGCTGAGGCGGCAAGCACCGCGCACAACACGGGTGTCGCCAAAAAGAGTCGGTAAGAGGCGTGTGAATTCATCATCCCTGGTAGCTCCCACTGTCCCCCCGTCGAAGCACGCGAATCGGTTCCTTGCGTTGTCACCTCTCGACGAGATGTGTTGGGCAGAGTGCCGCGAGTATCGCTTGCGAGGCATGCAAGCGCAACCGGAAGACCCGTTTCAAATTCGAGAAACTGCGGATTGCGTCACGTATCTCTCTCTTGACGACGTGCGCCGCGGCCCAGCGTCTGCTGCGGTGCGCGGAATCGATGGGCGAGCTGACCAACGGTCTTCACGAGGCGTAACGTTCTCATCTTCGCATTGGGTGCGAGCAAGTAGTACGTCTTATGACGGCGACTGGCATCCGTCCAGTGTGTCTTGTGCGGCATCACGTCACCGAGAAAATCGAATTCCGTGTAGCCGTTCTCGAACGCATAGCGCACCGCGTGATGGTTTACTACGAGCCCGGGAGAGAGCTCGCTGAATCCCTCCGAGAAGCTCGTCTTCATTTGGCCGAGCTTACCGTTCCACGCGTAGCACAGACTGTAAGCAATCGGCACGGCATCGAGAGACAGCACGTTTGCGACCAACGCTTTTTTCTCGGCGAGCAACGGCAATAGCCGCTCGTAGTAGCGCTGCTCCACCTTTCGATCGGAAACGGCCATACCGGCGTCGACCTTCCAACTGGCCGCCTCGACCGCGAGCATGTCCGCAAGCAAGCTCGTAGTGTCGCTGGGCGTAAAATACCAGCGTTCCGTGAGCTGACCCTTCTTCTCAAGCGCCCGCTCCTTGCGTCCGAGCGTGTATCGAAAGTTCCGGCTTTTCGATTGTAAAAACGCGTCCCACGAGCCTTCGACCGTCACGTACGGCGAGGCCACGCCGTCGTACGTGAGCGCATGCCACCCCCCTCTCTTCGTTACCGCCCCGACGGCGGTGTGCATCTCGCTGTTCTCGACGACGAGCGGCAGCACGACGATGTCCGCCTTCTTCGACAAGGCTCGGAGCACGGCCGCGAGCGCATCGGCGTACGGGACGCGGGCAAGGATGCCGGCGTGATAGGCCATCAGAGAATTGCCCGGAGCTTCCCAGGTCGTGCACCGCAGCCCGTACATACGGATGTCTCTGCGGAGCAGAGGAACGAGCCAGTCGACGCCGGCCGCGCCGGCCTGCACGAACACCTCGATATCGTCCGGCACTTCCTTCGACGACGCCGTGCTGAGCAACCACTCGGGCGCGAGCGAGGGCTCGGTGTCCTTGCGGCTCAAAAGCTCGCGCCACGCTGGCCCGAACCGACTCCCGGCGTCCTCCAACGTGCAGCGCTCGACGCTGCCGGTCGCACTATTCTGTTTCTGTCCGTTGTCCATAAGCCTTATGCCGGGGGGCAGTGCCGCGGCGCGCAAAACGGTCGCGGGTGCAAATCTTCGAGCGCGCCCAAAGTACCAAACTCACGCACGAGTTCTATGACGCACGTAGCAGGTATGCATCGAGCGCAGGCGCACACGTCCCGAAACGCTGCGCGGGCGTCATTCAACGTACCTCGAGATTTCCTGCGTCATTCGCAGGCCCGCGGCGCGGTGACCCGCCGCGTTCCAATGGTGGTCGGTCGTGAGGTAGAGCGACGCGTCGCTCTGGCTCGCCTCGCCCTGCAGATAGGTCAGGAGGTCGAGTAGCGGTATCTGCGCAGCCTCGCAAATCGCTGCCAAGCGTTCGTTGGGTCCGGTGATCGCGAGGCTCGCGGTGCGCAGCGCCGGCGCGGCGGCGAACCGCTGCTCCAAGATCTGCGGCTGCACCTGAAACGCGGTCGGGATGGCGACCACGAGCACCTTCGCGTCGTGTGAGGCCGCCTCGGTCTTGAGCTTTTCTAAGACACCGGCGGTCACCTGCCACGCCTTGTCCCAATCCGGCGGCGGTTCCTGCAAGAAGACCTCGAAATCGAACGGAATCGACGGCGCGGCGTTGCTCGCGACCGCAACGTTGCCGTGAGCCAGGCGGTCCCGAAGCTCGCGCGAGAAGGTGTAGAGACGGGAGTGGCGATTCAGGAAGACCTTGACGCGCGTCGTCCACGACTCGTGCTCTACGAACGGGAAGTGCTTCAGCACGAGGCCCTCGGGTCCCATGTCGTAGTAAGGCTTTCGCTGCCCGCCGGCGTCGCGTTCCTCGAGCGGATACCAATTGTTGCGGACGTCGTTGCCCAAATAGAACGCGATCAACACCAGGTCGGGCTGGTACTTGTACCCCTCGTGCGTGAAAAACAGCAGCTCGTTGTCCGTGCCATAGCCGGACACGCCGGCATTGATGACTTCGACCTTCCGCGTGCCATGCTTGCCGTCGTTGAGCTCGTGCTCCAGCACTTTGCTGAACGAGTGGTCGAGGGGAACCTGGAGCGCTTCGGCGAAAGAGTCCCCGAGCACCAGAATGCGGAACGTGTCGTCAGGTTTTCGATACGGGTACTCAAAATCGCGAAGACCGAGCGAATTGATCGTGATCTGCTGATCCTGCGACTCGGTGCTCCACACGAACTTATAGCCGGGGGGCTCACCCCATCCGTAGTACGCGTTCGGCGTGTACACGAGCCTCGACTGCACGCCGGCGACCCGGAGCATGCCCTCGGCGACGAGGAGCGCGGCGACCAAGCCGATCAGGCAAGAAACGGTCGCCAGTACGAAATTCTTGCTCTTCACGGGCTGGAACTCCAACAAACGGGCTTGCCGACTACACCGGCTACGGGGAACCCGCGGGCTCTGCAACGTCGATCTTGATGCCGACTCCTTGCAGCTTTCGCTTCAAACCGTCCAGCGGGTAGCCGAGACGATAGGCAGTGGAGGCTTCGCGCGCGGCGTCTTGGTACTTTCGGCGTTCGAAGAGAATCAGGCCCAAGTTGTAGTGGGGCTCGGGCGAGTTCGGTATGAGCTCGATCGCCTGCATGTACCGATTCGCCGCCTCGTCGAGCTTTCCGCTCCTCTGCAGCATCACACCGTAGCCGAGGTAGACCACCCCGTCGTTCGGCGTGAAGCCGATGGCTCTCTCGAAGTAGCACTCGGCCGACAACATCGTGGCGTCGGTCTTGTGGGCGACGTATCCGGGTTGGCGTCGGAGCCGCAATTGATACATCGCCATAGCGTTCAACGCTCGGTGATGGTTGGGCCAAGCCCGTAGCGTGTAGTCGAGGTCCGGATAGAGCACGTTCTGCTCGAAGCGCTGTTCCTCGATCGTGTGCGCCTTCGTCGAGCTGAATCCGTATAGCGACACCTCTTCCATGTATGGCGTGAAATGGTGATCCTCGACGATCGCAAGCTCCGCCGTCAGGTGCGAACGATTGTTGTAGTCATACGGGCCGAATTGCCCCTGCCCCACGAACACTCGGCCGCAGTCTTCCGCGGCATAGCCCGGCAAAGCCGTCGCCATTGCAAGGAGCGCCACGGCGATGGCGGGTATTCGGCAGGCGCGAACGGATGATCCTGAAGTGGTTGCGCTCATATCCGACTCGATTGCTTCGCGATGGCCCATTCCCGTTCCGGACCCCGCTGCTACAGCGGACCGCCGGACGAAATCACGAGCGGACGCTGCGGCGCCGGCCCAGGCTCGCCGACAACGGCGAGCGCCTCCTGGCGCAGCGAATCCTCGACCAATTGGCGCGTGACGACGACGATCACCATCAAATGGTAAGCGAGATCGAAATACGCCAAGCCCAAGAATGCTCCGCTCAACGCATAGCCCACGAAAGAGACCTGGAGCATCGCTGCAAGATTGCCTGCCCATGCGAGATCCGGGCGCCCCCTGCACGCCTTTACGATCCACCCCGAATGGCGGATGACGAGGCAGGCTAGCGCCAAGAACAGAACGAGGCCGACGATTCCCTGTTCCGCGAGCACCTCGAAGTAGATGCTGTGCGCGTCGTGAAAATCATCCGGATTCGGCGCGTACCGCTTGAAGAGCTCCGGAGTGAACGTGTTGAACCCGCCGCCGACGACCGGCCGATCCTTGATGAGATTGATCGCGAACCACCACGCGTTGATGCGCCCCATCGCCGACTGATCTTGGTCGTAAGTGGCGATCGTGCCCATTCGTTCGTGCCAACTCGTCGGCATGAACGCGAACAGCGCCGGCACTGCCACGAGCATGGCCAAGCTGAGACCAAGCCGCTTCGGCGACTTCACCACGAAGAACGCCGCAATTCCAACGAGGCCGACGAGCGCGCCGCGCGACTGCGTCGCGAGCGTCGCGACCACCGTGAGCAGCATGCTGCCGGCGAGAGCCATTCGCATCCACGTCTTCTGCGCCTCGAGCTGCAAATAGCGCAGCAGCGGAATGATCATGACGAGCGCTAGGCCGAGCGACGTATTGTCACCGAAGAACGTGCCGATCGGACCGAACACCATCCGTTGCCCGCCCGTGAGGATGGCAAACAGCCCTCCCTTCACGCCGTAGAACGCGATCGACAGAGTGATGACCCAGACGAGCATCTTGATTCGTTCGCGGCTCTGCATGACCAGCAGCGTGATCAGGCTCGCGAGGTTGATCTTCCACCAACGGCTCCACTCGTGACCCGCATCCTCGGGGAAGAACGCGAACAGGGTCGTTACACCGGTCCAACAAAAGAACGCGAGCCATGCGAAGGTGACCGGAGTCCAGATGATCCTCTTGCGCTCGCGTGAAAAGATCACGGCGAGCACGAGCACGCCGCCGACGACGACCGAAAACCTGAAGTCGAACGCGAGCGACCAGGTGAGCCGATGCGGGTTCATGTAAGCCAACCATGACCACATCAGCACGCCGATGTACGGGCGCGCGAGAATGAACGGCAGGGAGCCGAACACGAACGAGAAGATGAGAACGTCTCTCAGACCCATGCGGCTGCCACGACAAGCGGCTGCTGTGCGGTACACGGCGGCGGCGCACACGCGTGGCGTCGCCGAAGGCGACCCAGCCGCCGCCCGATATGCACGCGTGAGATCGACTCGTGGCGCCGATCAGCCATCCTGATGCTTCCTGGCTTCTTCTTCCGACGAGTCCAAGGACGATATCCTCGCCACTAAAGGCCAGTACCTATCCGCCAAAACCGCAACAAGTGAGCTTACCCTAGCAACCCCCGCTCGCGCGGCGACCCGCCTCACAATTATACCCCTTCAACCAGGCGCCCCGCGCGACTGGAACCCCTCGGCCTGCGACGCTCGGTCGGCAGTCGCGGCGCCGATTCTTGAACCCGGTCCTTTCCAAGGCGCAGTGCGAAAGCTAAGTTGGCCCTCCTAGGGGGGGCCGTTCGGCTGCGACCTCTGGCACAATGCCGGCCACCGGGGTTTTGCCTCGCAACCGTCCCTGAAAACTTGCCGTGAACACGCAAAAGGAAGTCCTCGCAATCCTCGACGAAGTACTCAGTCTTCGAGGACGTGCCGCTACGTTCGGCGCGGACACTCCGCTCCTCGGCGCGATCCCCGAGCTCGATTCAATGGCAGTCGTGAGCGTGATCACGACTCTCGAAGAGCGGTTCGGATTCGCGGTCGAAGACGACGAGCTCGACGGACAGACGTTTGAGACCGTCGGCACGCTGGTAGCGTTCGTCGATCGCAAGCTGCAATGAGTCGAACCAGCGCGTTCGTACGACAACCCTTCTTTCTAGATTCGCCGCGCGGAGCTAGATTCGCCGTCGCAACGCAGCCCGTCGGCGCGCCGATCGGCGCGCTCCTGTTCGTGCCGCCGTTCGCCGAAGAAATGAACAAATCGCGGCGCACCGTGGCCCTAGCCGCGCAGACCTTCGCGGAGCTCGGCTGGGTCACTCTCCAGATCGACCTCGGCGGCTCCGGCGACAGCGAAGGCGACTTCGGCGAGGCGGACTGGGACGGATGGCAGAGCGACCTGTCCGACGGCTGGAATTGGTTGCGCGAGCGCTGCGATGGCGTCGCGATTCTGTGGACGCTGCGCGCCGGGAGCTTACTCGCCGCCGACTGGCTCGCACGCAACGACGAGCAGCCCCCGCTCCTGCTGTGGCAACCAGTCAGCAACGGGTCGCAGCACCTCACCCAGTTCCTACGGCTCAAAGCGGCCAGCGAAATGCTCGCGGCGACGGAGGCCAAGGGTCTCACCGCACGGCTCCGCGCAGAGCTCGGCGCAGATCGCATCGTCGAAGTCGCCGGTTATCGCATCGCCCCCGCGATCGCCGCAGGTCTGGCAGCAGCGACACTGCGGCTGCGCGACGGCTATAGATCTCCGGTCGCTCTGGTCGAGGTCGTCGGCGGCGAGCGCACGGAGCACTCGCCCGGTATCGCCGCATTGGCCGAAGGATTGCGCGCGGCCAGGACTCGCGTAGTCACCGAGGTCGTGCAGGGGCCGAGCTTTTGGCAAACGCTGGAGATAGAAACGCCCCCCACGCTGATCGAGACCTCGGTGCGCACCATCGATCAATTGCGTCGATGAAGTATCGAGAGCACGCTTTCAGCTTCGACTGCGCCGGCGACCCGCTCGTGGGCATCGTCGCCGCTCCCGACGTCTTCCACAGCGGCACCGGCATCCTCGTCATCGTCGGCGGCCCACAGTATCGCGTCGGCAGTCACCGCCAATTCGTGCTGCTGTCGCGCGAGCTCGCCGAGAACGGCGTGCCTTGCATGCGTTTCGACTACCGCGGAATGGGCGATTCGCCCGGAGCTGCGCGCACGTTCGAAGCGGTCGACACCGACATTCGCGCCGCGATCGACGCGTACTTCCGCGCCGTGCCCCGCCTCGAGCGCGTCGTACTGTGGGGGCTCTGCGATGCCGCGAGCGCCGCGGCGTTCTACGCGCCCAGCGACTCACGTGTCGAAGCGCTTGTGTTGCTGAATCCCTGGGTGCGAACTCAAGCGGGGGTCGCTAAAACCTATCTGAAGCACTACTACCTCCGCCGAATATTCGACCCGAAGTTCTGGCGCAAACTGCTGGAGGGCACCGTAGAAATCGGCCGCGGCACCCGCGAGGCGCTCGCGGCAGTTCAACAGGCGACGGCGCGGCGCGGTCAGGATCCGACGATCGACCTCCCGTCGAGAATGGCCGCGCGCCTGAAGTCGGCGCGACTGCCGACGCTCTTCGTCCTCAGCGGACGCGACTACGTCGCGAACGAGTTCGAGCAGGTCTGTGCGGCGAATCAGGAGTGGGCACGGCTCCTCGCCGACGCGAGCGTCGAGCGCCTGGCTGACGCGGATCACACTTTTGCAAGTGCCGACTGGCGCGCGAGCGTTGCGCAGACGACGCTTCGGTGGGTCGAGGCGCTCCGCGCGAAACGATCCGACATGGGATCCTAGTCTTACGGACGAGCTTCGACTACTACGAGCACCAACTCGAGTCCGTTCCCGCCAATTGCCGCGTGCTCGAGTACGGCCGCGGGCCGGCAGCATGGCGTTTTTTCTGGGACGCCGAGGCGTCAACGTCACGGGTATCGACATCTCCGAGGTCGCGATCCGGCAGGCACAGGAGCGCGCTCAGGCCGAGCAACTGCGCGCGTCCCGCTTCGTGCGAGCGAGATCAGAGACTTCCGGCCTCGTAGTACTTCCATCCGTAGTTCTGTGGGGTGGAGCCGGGTGTCGGCCAGAAGCCCATTCCGGGTTGGCCGTCGGTCCAGCGCGAATCGCGCGCACTGGCGACCAGCGACCCATTGCGATAGACACTGATCGTATCGCCGACGACCTCGGCACGTAGCACATCGCCTTCGACGGCCGGGCCGATTTGCCAACCCTCTATGCTTACGATGCCGGTGAAATCGCCAAGCGAACCGTTCCACCGAATAATATTGAGATAGCCTTGCTGGCCCCAGAGTACTTCGTAGCCCCGTGCGTTGCCGTTGGTGATCTGGAAGCGCAGCAGCAACTCCACCTCATGCGCGACTCCGGGCGAATACGCCGATGCACGCGTCACCGTGGCCTGCGCGTACTGATTCGGGTTAAACGAGGTCGTGAGAACGGCAATGTCGTCGTCGTAGCCGTTGACGACCTGCGCGCCGTACGCCTTCCCGGGCACGGTCTGCACGTCGTTCCAGTAGCCGCCTTGCGCTTTGCCGTTACGCCAGCGACCGCCATCGGAGATCGGGTTCTCGGCGCTCGTGAACGTGGTCGAATAACCCGCGCCCGAGCTCGAAGCGGCGGTCGTTACAGACTGGCTGCTCGACTGCGCCGACTCATTGCCCGCGCTGTCGTACGCAGCAACCGCATACACATACGTGCGATTTGCACTGAGTCCGCTATTGGTGATGCTCGTCGCCGACGTCGTTGCGATTTGTCCGCCGTCGCGAAAGAGACGATAACCGCTGACGCCAACGTTGTCGGTCGACGGTTGCCACGACAACGTGACTTGCGATGCGGTCACGGTGGAGAACGTGAGACCTGTCGGCGTCGACGGAGCGGTTGAATCGGCGGCGAGCGGCGGCGTTGTTGCGCCGTTGCCGACTGGCGTCGCCATGTCGGCGGCAATTTCCGACGGCGTCAACGCGCGGCCATAGATGCGCACATCGTCGAGCGTGCCGCGGAATGGATACTGATAGTAGCCGTTGCAACGGCCGCCGAACTCGATTCCGAACTGCGTGCTCGCCAGCGTGAGCCCCGCGGCAGAGCGCGAATTTTCGAGATTTCCGTCGACCCAGATCGACAAGCTGCTGCCGTCGTATAGTCCCGTCACGAAGTGCCAGGTGCCGTCGTCGACCGATGTGCCGCTCGAGCCCGATGCGATGTACGCGGACGGACTGCCATTTCGCGGGTAGACTACGAACTCGGCCTTGTGCGAGCGAAATAGACTCACGCCCAGCTCCCACGGTCCGCCGTTCGGTACACCGTTGCATTGCGACTTGTCGATCAGGTGCGTTTCGCTCGCGCCGCCGCCGTTCGCCGCGAACTTCACCCATGTCGAGACCGTGATGGCACTGAGCCCATCCATTTGCGCTACGTCGCCTACGGACACGTAGTCGTTCGATCCGTCGAACGCGAGGCCGCCGTTGTACTTGCCGGTAGTCCAAGTCGGGCCATTCACGAGAGTGCCGGTGTGGCCGGAGCCTGAGCTGTCGGCGAGTGCGGTCCCTGAGCCTGCGTCGAAGTGGTAAGCGGCGGCCGGAGCAGGAGCACTCGTCGCGGCGGCTGACGACGTAGTGACCCAAAGCTCCGGCGATTGACCCGAGCTGTTGCCGGCAGCATCGAACGCGGACACCGTGTAAGCATAGGTAGTGTTGGCCGTGAGCCCTGTGCTCGTATAGCTCGTCGACGGCGACGTCCCCGCCGGTACCCCGTCGCGGTATACACGATAGCCCGCGACGCCGGTGTCGTCCGTCGAGACCCGCCAAGACAATGTCACTTGCGAACTCGTCGTGCTCGACGTGAGCCCGCTCGGCGTGGATGGTGCGCTGGTGTCCGGCGGCGACGATGGCGGCGGCGACGATGGCGGCGGCGACGTCGTGCTCACGGGCGTGGACATATCTGCGAGAATCTCGGACGCCGTCAGTGCGCGGTCGTAAATGCGCACGTCATCCAATGTGCCGTTGAACGGATACGAATAAAAGCCGTTGCAATGACCGCCGAGTTCAATGCTGTTCGACGTGTTCGCCATCGTGAGCCCGGGCGCACTGCGTGAGCTTTCGAGATTGCCGTCGACCCACACGCTGATGTTGCTGCCATCGTAACGGCCGGTCACATAGTGCCAAGTGCCATCGTCGAGCGACCTCGTGCCCGATCCCGACGTGAGGAAAGAGGACGGCGCACCGCCTTGCGGGTAGATCACGAACTCCGCCTTGTGCGGCGTGAACAGACTGACGCCGAGCTCCCAGGGGCCGCCGTTCGGGTAGCCGTTGCACTGCGACTTGTCCACGAAATGCGTTTCGGACGCGCCGCCGCCGCTTACCGCGAATCTCACCCACGTTGAAACGGTGACGGCATCGAGCCCGTCGGCTTGCTCAACGTCGCCAATCGCAACGTAGTCGTTCGAGCCGTCGAATGTGAGGCCCCCGCCGTACCGGCCGCTCGTCCACACAGGTCCATTGAACAGTATGCCGGAATGGTTGCCGCCGGAGCGGTCCGCTAGAACGGTTCCGGAACTCGCGTCAGAGTCATACGCTGCTATCGGTGCTGCGGACAAGGCAGAGTGCATCAACAACCCGAAGCCGATGGCGGCTACCGTTATGAGACCACGTGTTGTTTTCGCATCGGACACCCGTGCTACGACGCAGTGTTGGTTCGACATCGGGCCCCTCGCTCATTGACGCAACGCTGAATGGGTATGAATAGGCAAGATCGATGCCAGCACGCGCGGCCTGCGCTCGTTGCGTTCGATTACCGATATACAGCGATGCATTCAGCAACGCATTTCCAGGTGAACACTCGGTTTTGTTTGAGAAGGGCGGAGGAGACCGGAGGCGTGCGAGGGTGTGCCGGAGCAATCGCGCTCGCGCCTCGCGACCGGGATCATTCCCAAACTTTGCGTTAGCTGTCGCCACGCAGCGACGCTCTTGCCGGCGCGCGCAACTTGTGAACCCCTGTACTAGTGCCTATTTGCCCGACAGTCCGGATCCCCCGGGGTGATCGTTACGCAGCCGTTGGCAGCGGCTCAGTCACCTCCTCAGCCGGAACGATGCGGGTATCTGCACGACGCCGAGCACTAGGCAGTCGTTTCACTCGATCGCGATGGCGGCCATGCGCATGGGCAAGCGCGTGTGAATTGGATCTCTAGTCCGCGAGAAATACCTTGACCCCCTCGCCGGCATCCGCCAGGATCAACGGGCTGCGACATACTCCGTTCGATGGACGCTCGTTACCAACGGGAAAAAGAATTTCACGATCAGACGTTCGGCGACGGTAGCCGCAGCGTCGTCGACTCGTTCTATGTGGTTGTGCGGACGAGCTTCGACTACTACGAGCACCAACTCGAGTCCGTTCCCGCCAATTACCGCGTGCTCGAGTACGGCTGCGGGCCGGGCAGCATGGCGTTTTTTCTGGGACGCCGAGGCGTCAACGTCACGGGTATCGACATCTCCGACGTCGCGATCCGGCAGGCACAGGAGCGCGCTCAGGCCGAGCAACTGACCACGATCGATTTTCGCGTGGGCAACGCCGAAGCGCTCGACTTTCCCGACGCCAGCTTCGATATCGTTTGCGGGCGGGCGATCCTGCATCACTTGGACCTGAGCAAGGCAATGCCAGAGCTCACTCGTGTGCTCAAACCCAGCGGTCGCGCAATTTTCGTCGAGCCGCTCGGTCACAACCCCGTCATCAACCTCTACAGACGCCTGACGCCGCACCTACGCACCGTCGATGAGCATCCGCTGCTGATGTCGGATCTCAAGATGATGCAGCGATACTTTGGCGGCCTCGACAGCCGCTTCTTCCATCTGCAGTCGCTGCTTGCGGTGCCGTTCGCCAAGTTCAAGAGCTACGACCGCGTGTTGAGATTCCTCGATCGCGCCGATCAAGGGTTATTCAAGCTGCTGAGCTTCACGCGCCGCTACGCGTGGTCCGTCGTTCTAACGTTGTCGAGTCCGAGAGCCACCTGACCTCGGGTGCGCGGCGCCGTTACACGCCGCAATCGAGGCCACGTCTAGTTGGACGCGTTTCCGACCGGCGCCGCCGCGGCGCCCCGCCTGCCGCGGCGGGGCGCGAGCGACAATGGGCGCTCGATCGCCAAGAACAGCCCCGCCGTCGGCAACAGCGTCAGCACAAACGCGGCCGGTAGCAGCACCCAAAAGAACCACGCGCCATACCCGCGCGCGGGCAGAACGTGCGACAAGGCCAGAAACTCGGCCTTGAGCGTCAGGCCATGCAGCAAGTAGTACGAGTAGCTCATGTTGCCGAGCCAACGCAGCGGCGTCCAGGTAAACACCCGCGGCAACCACGCGACCGGAAGGCGGAAGCACGTGAAGCACAAGACGAAAAAGGCGACGAACAGCCCGGTCGTCTTTAACGCGAATGCGGCAGAGCCGCTAAACGGCAGCAGCATCCCGAGCAGACCGACGACGAGGGTCAGCAACGCCGCGGCGCTCGGCGGCGCCGGTACCGCGGTTGAACGTAGCGCCTCATGGAGAAGGATCCCGGCGATGAACATGACCAATCGAACGTGCCCGCCTCGCGCGGCGCAATAGGAGACGAGCGCCACCGCGATGCACGCGAAAAAAGCCGCGCGCCAGGCCGGGCCGCGTCCGCGCAGCCTGAACAGCACAATCACGAGCGGAATCGTCAGGTAATAGAACATTTCGTAGCTGAGCGACCACGCGACCGTTATGAGCGGCTCGATAGGGAACAAGCCGGGCAACAGCAGAAAGTTCGCCACGAGATAACCGGCCGCGACGAGCGGCTGCCCGGGGATCTTGCTCTCGGAGGGCAGCGCAAACGACATGGCGACGTAGATCGCGAACACGGCGACAAACGCGGGATAGATTCGCTCAACCCGTCTCGACATGAACCGCAAGAATGGCTGTGGCCGCGCGATCAGCGACCCGTAAATCAGATACCCGCTGAGGACGAAGAACAGATCGACACCGCTGTTGCCGATCACGCGCACTGAGTTGACGAACGAGACGAACACCGGACTGGCATCCAGCCACGGCCCGACTAGCGTGACGTAGTGAACCAGGAACACGAGGAAAACCGCGAATCCTCGCAGGCCTTCCATCGACAAGACGTTGTGCGCGCTCCCGCCGCGCGACGACTCGAACTTGTCCCTCAACCACTCCACTGTCATGCCTCTCGTTCGTCGGCGCGCCGCGCCACCGTGCGTTTGTCGATGGCCGCCGCAACCGAGACCGGTAACCGCACGCGCGACGCGCGACGTCTCACCCCGCGAACCGCCAATCTGGCGCGTGCTGTTGCAACCAGAGCTCGAGCATCATCAGGATCCAGGCCATCTCGCCGTAAAAACGCGGATGTGCCGGCATGTAGACATCGATGAGGCGCTCCGTGAAGTCGGAGCGTACGACGGCACGCTTCGCGAAGTCGCGCAACGCGCTCTGAGCTTGGCTCATCAAGGCCGGATGCTGCCAAGCCCAAACCCCGAACGGCAAGCCAAAGCCGTGCTTCTTCTTGTCGATGATCGCCCTAGGTAAGAAGTCGCGGAGCGCATGCTTGAAGAACCACCGCAGCTTGAGCCCTTTGACCTTCCACTCCGGCGGCAGGGTCATCGAGAAATCGAGTAGCTCGTCCGACATCAGGGGGAAACCGACGTCGACGTTCGCGAGCTGCGCGGTGCCGATGACCTTGGGCAGGTCGTTGTCGCTCAGCGTGAACCGCCAATCGAGCGCGAGCATGCGATCGACGAGCGACCGAGCTTCGATGCCCTCCCAAACCTCCCGCTCCAGCTTGCGCGGGCCGGCGCGGTCGATGCCGGCCAGGAAACCGGGCTCGAAAATCTCTTGCTCACCGATGCGTTGCAGCAAGTTGTAAGACTGCAGCCGATCCGGCATCGGCACGCGAGCTTGCCTAACATAGCTGGCGGCCTTGCTCAGCAGCGGAATACGGGCGACGCCAGGCACCTTCGCCAGCGGATCCAACAACAAGCTGCGGACCAATGCCGGGCTATCGCCGTACCAACCGAACACCTTCTGGGTCGCATAACGAACGTTGCCGCCGAACAGCTCGTCGCCGCCGTCCCCGGCGAGCATCTTCTCGACGCCATCCTCCGCCGCGCGCTGTGCACAGATCCACGACGGCAATGCCGACGAATTGCCGAACGGTTGATCGTAGTGAATAGCGATCTTCGGGACGCCGCCAAGCAGGTCCTGCGGCGTCACGTAGTACTCGTGATGCTCCGCCCCGAAGTGGCGGGCCGCGATCCGAGCGTAGTGCATCTCGTCGTAGCCCGCCGCCTCGAATCCCATCGAGTACGTCTTGGCGGGCCCGCCTTGCACTTTGCAGAGCATGCCGGCCACGGTCGAGCTATCGGTGCCGCCCGAGAGATAAGCGCCGACGCGGTTCTCGCCCGCTTCTAAGACCACCGAGCGCTCGACGAGCGCCAGGAACTCCCGCTCGCTCGCCACGAGATCGGCGCGGGTCTTCGCTGCGAACTTCGGCGTCCAATAGGAGCGGCACTCCATCGCACCATCGCGCCACGTGAGGACGCTCGCCGGCGGCAGGCGTCGAATCCCGGCGAAAATCGTCGCGGGAGCGGGAATCACATGAAAGAACAGGTAGTCGAAGATCGCCTGCGGGGAAATCTCGCGGCGGGGAACCGGCACTTGATCCGCGCGCTCGGCGAAAAACAGGGCATCCGCCCGAGCTGCGACGCACAGGGACCACGTCGCGAACCGATCGGTCGCCATGGTCACGGTGCGTGCGGCCGATTCGACGAGGATCACCGAGTAGCGCCCGTGCACATGGGCAGGCGCGCGATCACCCGCGGCGGCGAAAGCCGCGCGCCAACCGGCCGCGGCGCCCTGCTCGCGCGCGATGGCCGCGTGTTCCCGACCTTGGAAACGCGGTGTGCCACACGCGATGCAGATGCTGCCCGTCTGCTCGTGGACGTCCAAAGCAGCGTCGAAAGCGACGTAACCGCCCGCGACAGTCCTCTTCGACAGCGAGCCCGACACGGCCGGCACGGGCGCCGAAGCCGCCGTGCTCGCAATCGCGCCCAGAAGTCTTGCCAACACCGACGCGTTACTCGATAGGTTCGAAATCAGACGAGAACTTCGGCGACGGCAGGGTGCGACAAGAAGCCCTGCGGGCTCGCCGTCGCGCCGTATGCGCCGGACTGGAATACCACGACCAGGTCGCCGACATCCGCGTCGGCGAGAAGCATCTCGGCGCCCAGCAGATCGAGCGGTGTACACAGCGGGCCTACCACCGACGCTCGCTCGCCATTCGCTGCGTTCAGCCGCGTGCCGATCGCGACGGGGTAATTCTTGCGGATCACCTGGCCGAAGTTGCCCGACGCCGCAAGATGATGATGTAAGCCGCCGTCGGTGACGAGATACGTACGCCCGCGGGAGACCTTCTTGTCTACGACCTTGGCCACGTAAATGCCCGCTTCGCCGACGAGATAGCGACCGAGCTCGATCACGACCCGCGCTTGTGGCAGCTTCTGTTTCGCAGAGTCCACGATCGCCGCAAGGTTCTCGCCGATCGGGCGCAGATCCAGGCGGGCTTCTCCGGGGAAGTAGGGAATACCGAACCCACCGCCGAGATTGAGGACCCTCACGGGGCTCGGCGCATGTCCGGCCAGCCGCACGGCCAGCTCGAAGCTCGACCGCTGCGCCTCGACGATTGCTTCCGACTTCAAGCTCTGCGAGCCGCAGAAGAGATGGAACCCTTCGAACGCCAGCCGCGCCTCGCCGATGTGGGCGAGCAACTCCGGCACTCGTTCCGCGTCGACACCGAACTGTTTCGGGCCGCCGCCCATGCTCATACCCGAGCTCTTGAGCTCGAAGTCGGGATTGACTCGCACGGCGACGCGCGCCGGCATGGCGAGCTCCTCCGACGCGCGCGCGAGTATGCGCACTTCGCGAAACGATTCGACGTTCGTCAGGATCGACGAAGCCACCGCTTGCCAAAGCTCTGCCTCGGACTTCCCCGGCCCCGCCATGCTGATCTCGGCCGGATCGGCCCCGGTATCGAGCGCGACTTTCAGCTCGCCCGCGCTCGCGACGTCGATACCGTCGACGAGACCCGCCATGTACCCCACGAGGGCGGGCATCGGGTTCGCCTTCATCGCGTAATGCAACCTCACGGCGGCCGGCAACGCGTTTCGCACGTCCGCTACTCGCTCTGCGAGGAGCCTGCGGTCGTACGCGTAGAACGGCGTGCGTCCTACGCGCGCGGCCAACCGCCGGAGCGGAATGCCGCCGACGACGAGCTCACCGTCCTGAGCGGCAAATTGCGTCATCGGCGCGTGCTGGACTGTCTTGTTGCCCGCGTTCATCAGGACTTGTCGTTCCGCGGGGGTGGCGCGGCCGTTGCGCGCGTCGAGAGCAGCTTCCGATCGAGCTTGCCGTTCGGGTTGCGCGGCAACGGGCCCTCATGGACGTCGATCCGGGCCGGCACCATATACGCCGGCATTCGCTTCTTGCACTCGGCGAGCAACGCGGCGCCGTCGATCGCGCCGCCGGCGCCGGCCACCACCAGGTAGATCACCTGGCCAAGCGTGTCGTGCGGCACGCCGAAAGCCACGCACTCGCCGACCATGCCGGTCGAATAGAGGATCTCCTCGACCTCCGTCGGGCTCACGCGGTAGCCGGACGTCTTGATCATCTCGTCGCGGCGCCCGATGAAGTAGAGATAACCCTCGTCGTCCATCCGCACCGTATCGCCGGAAAACACGGCGATTTCAGGAACGACGACACCGGCGTAGCCACTGCGCACGGGGAGCGGCCTGAAGCGCTCCGCCGTCGCCTCGGGATTGTTCCAATAGCCCAGCGCCACCAACGCGCCGCGCTGCACGAGCTCGCCGGGCTCGTTCGGCGCGCACGGCGTACCGTCCTGGCGCAACACCAGCACCTCGTTGTTCGGGATGGCGATCCCGATCGAATCGGGCCGGCGCGCAACTTGCTCGGGCGGGAGATAGGTCGCGCGGAAGGCTTCCGTCAACCCGTACATCAGATAGGGCAGGGTCCGCGGCAGGCGCGCGCGCAGCTTGTCGAGCGTCTCTAGGGGCATGCGCCCGCCCGTGTTCGCGATGTAGCGCAGGTGATCCGTAACGGTCGCGGGCCACTCGAGCTGCGCGAGCTGGATCCACAGCGGCGGAACCGCCGTCAGGCCCGTGACTCGCTCCGACTGAAGTGCGTTCAGGACGTCGCGCGGCAGCAGATAGTTGAGCAGCACGACGCGCGCGCCGACATGGAAGGCCGTGGTGAGCTGTGAGAAGCCGGCGTCGAAGGACAACGGCAACGCCGCAAGCAAGGTGTCCCCCGCCCGATTTTCGAGGTACTGGGCAACGCTCTTTGCACCGGCCACCATGTTCCGGTGCGTCAACACGACGCCTTTCGGCCGGCCGGTGCTCCCGGAGGTATACAGAATTGCGGTGACGTCGGCGTCTATGACGCGGTGACCCGGCGCCGCCGGAGTCTGCAGGAGTTCGCGCCAGCGATGGATCGCCAGCCCCGGCGACTCGGGCGAGCCTTCCCCGCCGATCAGCACCACGTGCCGCAGATCGACGCACGCCGACAAGCCGGCTCGAAGCGCCTCGAAGCGCTCGGACGACGTCACGAGCACTCGCACATTGCAGTCGCGCAAGATGTAGCCGACTTGCTCGGCCTTGAGGATCGGATTGACCGGCACGAACGCGCAGCCGGCGGCGCTCGCGCCGAACATCCCGATGACGGTCTCCGGGCGCTTGTCGAGGTAGACGGCGACGCGCTCGCCGCGTGCGAGCGCGAGCTCCCGCAAGGCGGCCGCGAATGCCGCCACGTCGCGGGCGAGGTCGCCGTACGACGAGTACTTGCCCTGGAAACCGAGCGCAGGCGCGTCTCCAGCCGCATCGGCGCTGGCGATGATCAATTCGTGAAGTAGTGACGTAGTGCTCACTTCAGGATCCGCGTGCAGCTATGCAGCAGGCTGCGAGTCTAACGGACATCAACGGAAAACATTGTGACTCAGTGGTTCATCCTAGCCATCGGATGGCGGGCGCTCGATCTCCGAGGCCGTGCTGCTCACGCGCCCAGATACGAGCGCAGCAACTGCACCTGGGTGCGTAGCGGCTCGCGCTGCCAGAGCGCGATTCGCGGCAGCTGCAACCGATCGCTGTGCGCACTGGCGTATCCGGTCGCCGTCGTGACCGCCGCCGTGAATCCTGACCGCCGCACCGATTCTACGTGCTCCGGCTTGTAGTCTACGCCCGGCTTGCCGTTCGGATAGGCGAACAGCTCGATGGAATCGCCCAAGATCCTTTCGAGCGCCTTCTTGCTCGCCGCGATCTCGTCGTCGGCCGCCGCACTATCGAGCTTGGCGAGAATCGGATGACTGACGGTGTGTGCGCCGATCTCCATTCCGGCGCGTCGCAGGCCGACGATCTCGTCGGGTGTCATCATGCATCGCTCGCGCGGCGCGCTTCCGACCGCGTCGGCGATAGCCGCCACCGTCTTGGCCCGCTCTTCGGGCGGCAAGTACTTCAGCTTCGACAGCAGCAAACGTACCGCCTGGGTGCGGGCCTGGTCGGTGCTCATGTCATAGACGCCGAGCCCGAGCGGAGTCAGATCCAGCGATTTACCCGTGTGGCGCCGCAACGTTTCGATCGCCTGATCGTTCCACATCGCGCCGCCGTCCATGAAGCCCGTCGCCACGAAGAAGGTGGCGCCCACGCCGAAGCTCGTTAGGACGGGCGCGGCGACCGTATAGTTGTCTCGATAGCCGTCGTCGAACGTCAGGCTCACGGCGGCCGCCGGTAGCGTGCCGCTCTGCATGTGGCTCAGTGCCGCTCCTAGTGGCAGGATCGTCGCGCAGCTGCTCAGCGCCTCGAGCTGCTCCGCAAACTCCTCGCGCGTAGGCTCTTCCGGCATCAATGGATCGCGCTCCGCCAACACGCGGTGATACGTGAGGATGAGCAGCTTTCGCCGCGCCGACGCGAGCCCCACTGCAATGCGTACGAGGTACGACAGCATCTTTGGACGCTAGTGGGTGCGGTCCAGCACCGCCCGCCTGAAGCCGTCGAACATCATCAACGCCCACAGCGGTGCGCTGAAATCGCTGCGACCTGTTTCGTGTCGATCGAGCATGTATGACACGAATTTGCGATCGAACAGACCGGTCGAGTGGAGATCGTCGCTCAACAATCGCTCGCGCGCTTGATCGCGGAGATCCTCGCGGAGCCACTGTGCGATTGGCACTCCGAATCCCATTTTCGGCCGATAGAGAACATCTTTCGGAAGCCGCGACTCGAGCGCGCGCTTGAAGAAATACTTGCCTTCCTTGCCGTTGAGCTTCATCGAAGAATCGACGCCGCTGGCCCAATCCACGAGCTCGTGGTCGAGGATCGGCACTCGGACCTCGAGGCTGTGCGCCATGCTCGCCCGGTCCACCTTCGTGAGGATGTCGCCGGGCAAATAGGTCTTGTAGTCCAAGTATTGCACCAGCGCGAGCGGATCGTCGACGGGCGCGTTCTTGGCGAAACCCTCGAAGACATTCAGCGCGCGATAACCTTGCAGCTCTTTGTTGAAGCCCGCCGAAAACAGCCTCCGCCGGAGGGCCGCCGGCATGATCGTGACGCTGTGGAAGTACCCTTCCAGGCCGTCACGCGCAATCGACTCGAAAGTGGATTTCGCGCGCAGGAATTTCGGCGCCCAATCGAGCTTCGGGTAGAGATGCCCGAGCAGCCCGAACACTGGCCGGCGCAGCGCGGCGGGTATCCGGCTCCGGACACCCTCTTCGTATACGTGCCAGCGGTAGCGTCTATAGCCGCCAAAGTTCTCGTCGCCGCCGTCGCCGGACAGCGCCACCGTAACGCTGCGCCGCGCGAGCTCGCACACCCGATAGGTCGGCAAAGCGGAGCTGTCCGCATACGGCTCGTCGTAGAGCTCAGCCAGTTTTTCGATGAGCAAGAGATCGTTCGGATCGACGCGCTGCACGCTATGTGTCGTGTTGAATTTCTTCGCGACCATCGAGGCGTATTCGGACTCGTCGAAGTCGCGATTGCCAAACGAGATCGAGCAGGTGCGAACGGGACTCGGCGACACCGCCGACATCATCGCCACGACGGCGCTGGAGTCGACGCCGCCGGACAGAAAGGCACCCAGCGGAACGTCGGACACCATCTGCATCTCGACCGAGCGGCCGAGTCGCGCGAGCACCTCGTGGCTGAGGTCCTCGGGGCTCAGCTTGTTGCGGCGATCGAAAACGATCTCCCAATAGCGAGCGGGCTGCGGAACCGGTTTGTTGCGCACCAAGGTCAGCGTGTGACCCGGCGGAAGCTTGTGTGCGCCTTCGAGAATCGTTTTCGGATCGGGGACGTAGCCGAACGCGAAGTAGTCCTCGACGGCGTGCGGATTGAGGCGCCGAGGAATCAGTTGCGCGGCCAGCACGGCCTTGAGCTCGGACGCGAACAACACCCGCGAGTCGGGCGTGATCGCGTAGTAGAGCGGCTTGATGCCGAGCGGGTCGCGCGCCAAGAACAACGTCTGCTTGGTACGGTCCCAGATGGCGAACGCAAACATCCCGTTGAACCGTTTCACGCACGCCTCGCCCCACTGCTCCCAGGCGTGCACGATCACCTCGGTATCGCAGCGCGTTCGGAATACGTGGCCTAGCGCGGCGAGCTCTGCCATCAAGGGTTGAAAGTTGTAGATCTCGCCGTTGAACGTGACGGCAACGGAGCCGTCCTCATTGTACAGGGGCTGCTTGCCGCCGGTGAGGTCGATGATCGAGAGGCGCCGATGCCCGAGCCCTACTCCGGGCTCGACGTGGAAGCCGTCGCCGTCGGGGCCGCGATGAGTCTGCGTGGCGTTCATGCGCTCGAGCATCGGCTGATCCACCGGACGAGCACCAGTGAGATCGAAGATTCCTGTGATTCCGCACATAGTGAGACCTACGCCGACGCCGCCGCATCCGTGGGGAGCAGAGAGTCGTAAACCTCGAGATACTGCTTCAACATTGCATCCATACTGAAGTCCGTCGCCGCGCGGCGCCGGGCGGCCACACCGTGCATCCTCGCCATGGCCGGAGCGTCGAGATAGGAACGGATAGCCGCCGCCATGGCGTTCGAATCGCCGGGCGGCACGAGCCTCCCCGTTTCACCATCGATCACGAGCTCCGGATTGCCGCCAACGTTCGTCGCGACCACGGGCAACCCCGTCGCCATGGCCTCGAGTATGGTGTTCGACATGCCCTCGTTTCTCGAGGGCAACACGAACAGGTCCAGACCGCGCATGATTGGCGGAATGTCGTCCCGCCTGCCGGGCAACCAAGTCGCCGCCTCGAGCCCGTGCTCGGCGAGCGCGAGCTTGACGTCTTCGTAGAGTTCGCCGTCCCCGATCATCACGAGCTTGAGCCGTGATCGCGAGGCGGCCAGCTCGATGAACGCGCGTACCAGCGTCTGCGGGTCCTTGATTCCTACCATGCGGCCGACGGTGCCGATGACGAAGTCACCCGGCGCCGCGAAATCTGCCGCAGGCAAAGGCTCGCGGACCTCGCCTGCCGGGTGAAAGGTCGTCGTATCCACACCGTTGTAGATCCGCCGGATGCGCGAGCGCGGAATCCCAACGTCGTTTTCGAGCCAAGCCGCGATGTTGCGCGTCACGGCGATCTGGACGTCGATCAGCGGTGCGCAAATCCGGCGGAGCATCCGATACTTCCAGTTCGCGCCGAGCGCGTCGACCATGTCCCAGCCATGCTCACCGTGGACTAGCCTACGCACGCCGGCGAGCTTCGCAGGGAACGCCGAGTCCACCGCGCCGAGATTTCGCGTGTGCACGATGTCAGGAGCCAACGAGCGGAGCAATTTCCACAATTTGACGTAGTTCGCCGGATCGTTCCCGTGACGCTTGTGCATCGCGATGACTTGAACGTCGTCGCGCGCGATGCGCTCACGAAAATTCGTGGCCCTCTTCAGGCAGACGATGACCTGGCGGTAGCGTGCCGGCATTCGGTTGATCAAGTTGACGAGGCCGTTCTCGAGGCCGCCCACGTCCAGGTTGATGATCACGTGAACGATAAGCGGCGAGCGCCGCCCTTTCGAGGCCGTCATGGGCTTGCGCTCAATTCAGTGGCGCAGGCCCCTCGCCGCGACACGATGCAATCGTCGATTGCGCTCGACGCCACCCGGTGAAACCGGCGCAGCGTAGACCGAGCCGTTGCCGGGTCGCCGGCTTGCGCGGACAACAGCACGAGCGACTCGCGCGCCCGCGCGCCGCGCAACAATTGCCAGGTCTCGAGCGCCTTCGCATGCCAATCCGCCGCGGCGTCGGAATCGCCGACCACGTACCAAAACCAGACGACACGATCTTCGCCATGCGACCGTAGGACGACTTCCTGAGGCGCGCTACCGGCGTCCACGCGGGCCCGACCGGTCTCGAGGACTTGCCAGCCGTCTGGGCGGAGGCGCGACGCCGCCATCCCGATGATGTCGGGATTGCTCACCCCGAGGGGCCGCGTGACGATCTCGAGCTGCACGGTCCCCTCGGTGCTCTCGTACAGCGCAACCGCTTCGGCGCTCCCCGAATTCGCGATCGGCGCTTCCGCGACCTCCCGAGCGCGCGGTCCCTTCCACTGCGCAATCGATGTCGGGAGCGACACGGGCGCGACTCCGCCCGACGCTACGTCGCGCGTGCGCCATTCGAGCAGCAACGGGCCCACGGCCGCAAATGCCAACACGAGGAGCAACGCCGAGCCCGTCAAGATCTTCGATCGGCTTCGGAGGGGAAGCGCGCCGCCGCCCCTGCTCCTCGTTGCAACGACCGCCGACCCAAGCGGCGTGTCGGCGAAGAAGTGTGCGCCGGTGAACATCAACGCCATGAGGGCGGCGAAGAAAATCCAACCGTAGATCAAGTGATCGGTGCCGACCGCGAGTTGCATGTCGCTCAAGTGAGCGATCATCACGATGCCGTAGGCGCGAACGCCGTTGGCGATGACGGCCGCTACCAGATATACCGCCACCAACAGCACTTGCTTCCACGGCGCGCGAAACGACAGATGCGCGTGGAGGACACCGATCGCGGCGCTCGCGATCAGGTAGCGAATACCGCTGCAAGCCTTCGCGACCTCGAAGTCGCCGCTCGGGATGCTGAAGTACGCGCCTTCACGAACTACCGGCACTCCAGTAAGGCGCAGCGCGCCGACGGTAAACGACGCCGTAAAGTCCACCAACGTGGGAATCAAGAACTCGCCGAACGGGACGGCGAACACCAGGTAGGCGAGCGGGAAGGCGATTTGCCTCCCGACTGACGCTCCGAACAGCGCAACCACCGTCGCGGGCAGCAGAAAGACCGCTGCCAGCTGCTGACCGACCTGAACGTCAGCGAGCCCTGCCAGAAACCAACCGAAGCTCGCGAGCAGAACCGCGGCGAGCCCCGCGAAGGAAACGCGAGTGGGTTCGGCAGCCAATCGGTCGCGCGCGCTCCAGATCAAGAACAGACAGATCGGCGGAATGAGAAAACAATGCGTGAAGGTATCCGATCGCCGCCACGTCGAGATCAACGATTCGTAAGTGCCCCAATAGAGCAGCGCGATCACCACCAGCACCGTGCAAAGCGCGGCGGACACTGCCGGCGACGGCAGTCTGGCAACGGACGGCGATGCAGCGGCGCTAGACAGTCGAGGGCCCTCCACAGCGATCTTGAACCGGTCGATAGGCGCGACTCAGCCGAGATAGCGCGCGATCGCCGGCCCGACGATCTGAGTGACCCATAGCGGCAGCCGCCGCCACGTCGCGATCGCGAGGCGATACTTCGGATTCAACGGGCTCAGATCCGGCACGCTCGCCGATCGACCGAGATGATATTGGTAAGGCAAACCCTCGGGCTCGAATCCCCAGTTCTTTTTGAAGCTGAACGAGCCGGTTCCGAGCTTGCTTCGGCCGAAGTCGAACAACTCGGCGCCGCGCGTGACCGAATGCCGCATGAGCTCCCAATACATGAAGTCGTTCGCTTTCAGGTCGCGGGCCCCAGCGGTACCGCCGCCGTAATACGGCAGCACCTCGTCGCGGAAATAGAAGCTCAACACGCTGGCGACGGCCTTCCGGTCATGCAGGATCGTGAGCACTTCCGCAGCATGCCCGAACTCGTCCATGAGGGCCGCGAAGAAGCGTTTCCCGAGTACGGGCGTGCCGAGGTTGCGGACGCTCTCGGAGTACATCGGATAGAACCGATCCACGTCGCGATCGATCTCCGACTTGAGGCCCGCGTCGACGCCCTTTCTGACCATCGCCCGCTGCTTTCGCGGAATCGCCTTCATGTTCTCGTCGTCGGCGGCGGAAATTCGCTTCCGGAACGTGACGTAGAGATCTTTGGTCGCCCAATCGCCGGAGCTCTTGTGAACGTTGCGCATTTCGAGGTAATCGACCCGGAGCTCATCGGCGAGGCGCCGAGCCCGGTCCTCGAGCGCGGCTCTGTCCACGTCCGTCGTCGACGCGACACCGCCGTACACGCAAAACGGGGTCGAAATCAGAGAGTGACCGAACAGCCGGCTCTTCACCTCGGCCAAGGGCAATACGCCCGTGATCTGTCCGCCGCGTCTCGCGTATAGATAGTGCGTCCGGTGACCGCCGACCCTTTCTACGATCCGTTGCCAGCCCGAAAGGTGAAAGAAGGAAGCGGACGGCGTCTCCGTCACGAAACGGTCCCACGCCGGACGTTCCGCGTCGGTCAGCGGCAGAACGTCGACGGTTGGATCGTCGCCCGCGCGAAGTTCGTGGTCGGGTATTGGCATCGCAGCGCTCATCGCAGGTCGAATACGTTGTCCATTCGATCCCATTGGAAATCGGTGAGCAACCGGTTCAACCGACCCTCGACGCGACTCAGGTTCAGGTAGTGCCGAAACTTCGTCCGGAGGCTCAAGCCCGTGATGCGCGGCTGGTCCGGGTCGAGCTCCCAAGGATGAAAGTAGAAGATCGCCGACTGGCCATCGACGCGATTGACGTGATCGACTCCCCACTTCGACAAGAAGTAGGGGATCAGGCGGAAGTAGCCGCCGCCGCCGAACGGCCAATTACGACCGAACATCGCGACGGTCGTAATTGGGATTTCCGTGAGCCTCGACGAGCCGACCTCGAAGCGGAAACGCGGCGCGTCTGGAATGCCGTAGAGATCGTGCTTGATCGGATAGATGCTCGAGCTATAGCGATGGCCGGTCTCGGCAAGCACGTCGAGCGCCCAGAGATTGCCTTCGTTGATCGAATAGCTCGCCGCGCGGTAGCCGATGACTTCTTGGCCGCTCGCATCCTCGAGGAGCCGCTTCGTCTCGATGACGTCACGGCGGAAGTCGTCGCGCTGCTGCTCCGTGACGCGCGTATGCTTGAACCCGTGGCTCGCGATCTCGTGTCCCTTGTCCGCGATCGCGCGAACCATCTCCGGTAGGCGCTCGGCGATCCAACCCAAGACGAAGAACGTCGCCTTGACGTTGTGATCGTCGAGGAGAGCAAGAATCCGGCTGACGTTTCGGCCGACGCGCAACTGAATTCTGTCCCAGTCGGAAAACGTGACGTGGCGCTCGAACGCCGACACCTGGAAGTAGTCTTCCACGTCGATGGTCATTGCGTTGACGCGCGGACTAGCGGACACGTCCGACACCGGCGTACCCCGCATATCGACGCGAGAACCCACCGCTGTTATCGGCGCCGAACGAGCGCTCCACGCCGATCACCAGGTAGTTCTGCTCATACTGGTTCTCGCCTGAAACGTCGGAGCTCGGCCATGAGCTCTCGCGAGAAAGATTCATGTAAGCGGATTGCTTGGTGCCGATGCGGCGGCGCATTTGAAGGCTCAGGTACCGCAGCTTATCGTGGACCACGTTTACGACAGAAAAGCGATTGACCACCTGCGCCGACGCCGCCAACGACGTACGGCTGTTGAGTCGCCAGCCAAAGCTGGCCTCCGCGCCCCGCCGCGTCTCGGTGGGATCGGTGTCGGAGCCGAGATCCGTCCCGATCTCGAAGCGCTTTTCGTCGAACACCCGGAACCCGACATCGCTCTTCGCGCGCGCGAGGGCCAAGGCGACGTTGAATCGCTCTTGCAGGTAGAGTTGATTGCCGTTCGCGCCGTCGAGCGAATCGATCGGAGCGAGCTCGCCCGTTACCCGGGCGGCTCCGATCTGGTCGCGCAGGAACGTGCTCGGTTCCTCGCTATAGTCGATGCTGATTCCGCCGCCCCGAAACCGGCGTGAGAACGCGAAACGGTGGGCTTGCCCGAACGCACGATCACCGAACGAAACCTCGAGGTCGGACCGCGGGTCCGGCTGCCAGTTGGTGCCGACGTACCAGTAGTGCTGCTGCAGTCCACCGGCGTCCAGTTCGCCGGAGGCTTCCAATCCCGCGTAGTCGCTTTCCAGTCCCTGCGTGGTGAATAGCCGCCAGCCGCCGCGAAACCAACGGCCGAGATCGACCTCCACGTTCTCCAACTCGACGGTATTCGAGCGCTCGTACTCAAACCGCTCGCGGCTGTAGCGAGTGGTCCAACTTCCTCCGTCGCGCTTGCCTGTGTTACCCAGGTCGAAGTGCACGAAACGCTCGGTGCTGTCTTGCACGGTGGGCGAGTCGTAGTTCACCCTCGTGGCGCCCTGGCTCAGCTCACCGGTAACGTTCTCGCCGATGCCAAGATCGATGGTCGGACTGACGCCGAGCAACGCAACGTCCATCCGGTTGCCTGTAACCGCCAGATTGTTCACCGAGTACTTCTGCGTCGGATCGACCAACGTCTGGCCGTAGACGCCAAACATGTCGAGAAACAATCGGTCGGAAATCAGCGCGAACCGGCCCGCCGCGTCCAGCTGATGGAAGACCTCGTCGGAGTCTTGCAACTTGCCGTAGAAGACGCCTTCGGCCTGGTAGGAGACGTCGGCCTCCAGACGCGGCTGAGAGCGAGAAAAATTGAAGCCCGTTCGCACGTCCGTGACGCGCTCGCTGTGCCCGAAGCCGTCGTTCGCGAGCTCGACGTTGTCGGTGTGAGCCACGCTGAGACCCACGTGGGCACCGACAGAGGACTCCCCAGCCTCTGCGCACGCACACGCCGCGCACAGCGCAACGGCGGCCAGGCGCGGAAGACCGTGGGGTGTCGGACTCATGCAGCCTCAGCTATTCGCGTCGGAACCGTAGGTCTCGTAGCCGGCGTAGTGATAGTCGCCGCTGCCGAACACTTGCCGGTTCTTGTTCAGCACCAAGGTGACGGCCTTTTGCGGATCCAATAGCTCTATCGCCTCGAGCAACGACTGACGAGGCGTAACTCCAGCTTCGACGACGAGCATGATCTGACCGACGTAGCTCGCGAGCACCCGCGCCTCGCTGGTCCGCAGCAGCGGCGGCGAATCGAACACCACGATCGAGCGCTGACCTCGCGCGCTGAGATCGGCGGTCAGCGCGCGCATGCGTTGCGACCCGAGCAGCTCTTTGGCTTGCGTGCGCGGCACACCCGCCGGAAGGAAGAACAGCTTGGGGTGAGTCGTTCGAACGACGCACTGCGACAGCGAATCGGACTCGGACTCGAGCATGTCAACGAGGCCCCGCGCGTCACCAAGGCCGAACCCCCGGGTCAACGTGGGGCGGCTTACGTCCGCGTCGACGAGCAATACGGTCCAATCGAGCTCGGTAGCCATGCTCAATGCAGTGTTGAACGACAGGAACGTCTTGCCGGCGCCCGGCAACGCGCTGCCGATCATCACCAGGTTTCTGTTCGGAAGAGACTGGTCGTCGCGCTCTGCATTGAGAAGGATCGGGCGCTTGATCACGCGGAGCTCCTCCGCGATCAGGCGCTCCATGTCGGGCGCCAATCCGAGCCCGGCTTTGCGCAAAATCTCCGGATGGATGTCGACGACAGTCGAGTTGTCGCTCCAAAAAGGGTCGCTACTCGCCGGCAAGGCCGGTTCAGCGACCGGCCGTGGGCTCACGGCGGGTAGCTCGGCGGCCTTCGAGCGCCCGATGCCGGCGGCCTTCGCCAGTGCGCGCTCGACGATACTCACGAGAAGATCGCCCTGAGCAGAGAAGCGAAGATCTGGTGCCCGCGCTGCTGCAGCAGCACGGCCAGACCCAAAGCGACCGGTAATGCCGCGGACACCGCGACGAAAATCTGCGTGCGGCGCATCGCGATACCACGATCCTTTGGGTTCTGTGCGAAGCTCACGGATCCGAGGACCGGGAGACCTGTGGCCGAGCGCAGCTCGCGGCGGCTCACGAATACGGGGCTCAGCTGCTGCAACAGCAGCGCCAATGCCAACCCCAGACCGACGGCACCCACGGTTGTGCCCCCCAGAAAAAGCGGGCGATTGGGACCGACCGGCGAGAGCGGGGCGCGCGGCGGGTCGATGACACGAAATTGCAGCTGATCGCCCGATTGCTCGACCTCGCCGGTGATGTGTAGCGATTCGCGGCGTTTCAGCAAAGTCTCGTATTGGTCGCGCGTGACGCTGTAGTCTCGATTCAAAGCGGTCAATTGGCGCTCGATCTCGGGAATCGTGTCGACGAGCTTCTGCAGATCGCGGACGTCGGTCTCCTGCGCGCCCACCTTGGTGCGTAGCGTGGCGATCTCGACCTCGGTCTCGCTAAGACCCATACGCATGCGCTGGTAGACCGGATTCGCTTCCAGCGTTTCGCCGGGGCGCGCCCGCACTTCTCCCTGCGCCACCGTCTTGCTGCGCTCCTCTTGCTGCTGCGCCTTCAACCGATCGATCGTCTTGCGCAGCGCAACGGCATCCGGGTGATTCTCCGTGAACCTGAGCAGCAACGTCTCGAGCTCCGCCTCATATTGCGCGATCAGCCCATCCGTGCCGGACGATCCACCGCGAACACCACCGCCCGCCGTCGACGTGCCGGCGACGCCGAACACCGGTTCCTCGCCCTGAAGCTGCTTCTGATATTCGGCCCGCCGCTCGGTAGCCAAATTGAGCTCCGCGCGGCTCTGCGCCAGATCCTCCATCGATTTTTGCAGGCGTGTGTAGTAGTCGCCGGCCTCGCCCGGCATGAGCCCGATGTTCTCGCGCTTGAACGTAGCCAGACGAGTTTCCGCGTCGTTGAGGCGACGCTCGTACTCGCCGATCTGCGTCTCGAGAAATTCCTTCGCGACACCGGAGTCCGTGCGCCGTTCGCCCAGCGCGTCCTCGACGAAGCTGTCGAGCAGCGCACGCACGACCGTCTCGGCGGTCTGCCGGTTCGAGTGCTCGTAGCGAATGCGAAAGATGTTGTCGCCGCCCTCGCGCGAGATGATGATCTTGCGGCTGAGGTCGGCGAGCATCCGTTCGTGGTCTTGCGCCGTCTTAGCGGCGAGGTCGAGGCCGGTGACACGGGCCGTCTTCTCCAGCTGCGGCTGGCTCAACATGACCCTCGTGAGCACGTTGATCTCGGTTGAGATGTCTGCCGACAACGTGAGGTCGCCGACGACCCTTTTGATCATCGACTCCGTATCCACGTAGATTCGCGTGCTCGCCTGGAAGACGTCGGGTAACGAATAGACCACGGCCCAACCCGCGAGGCATACGCCCCACGCGAGGGCAATCGCATGCCAACGGTACCTCCACATCCCGAAGAGGATCGCGCCGACCATGACGACCAACTCTTCGAGTTGGCCGCGGCCTCGCTGAAGCATGTCGAGGGACGCCGGGCTCCTGGGGCCGGAAGGTGGGTAGATGTCGTTAGTCATGACGCTTCAGAAGCGCGCCTCCGGAATGATGAGCACGTCGCCGGGCAACAACTGCAAGTTCTGGGTCAAATCGCCACGGTTGACGAGCCGGCTCAGCCGTACGGGGGTCTCCGATTCGCTGCCGTTCACGCGGCGCACCAGCTTTGCCCGATCGCCGGCGGCGAACTCGGACAAACCGACCTCGATCATCACGTCGAGCAACGTGAGCCCCTGGCGCCAGGGAATCGCCTGCGGTTTGGTTGCGCCGGCGCCGACGATCCGCACCTGATTTTCGAAGGCGCCGATGCCGAACCCACTCACGATGACTGTGACATCCGGCGTGCGGACGAATTCCGCCAGCTTTCCCTCGATGTCGGTCGCCAATTGCGAGGGTGTTTTTCCGACGGCGGGCATGTCGTTCACGAGCGGGATCGAAATCTTGCCGTCGGGCCGGACACGCACCTCGGTCGTGAGGTCAGGATTGCGCCAGACGAAGACATGGAGCCCATCGCCGGGACCAATGACATAGTCGGCGAGGGTCTGCTGGCTCGCTGCCGCTGCCGCGGCCGCGGCCGCCACCGCGTCCGGCGGAATCGGCGGAGCGCCGGAGGCGCAACCCGCTAGGGCCAAAATGGCGGCCACGACCGCGAGTCGCCCAAAATGCGTCAAGGGATGAGACATAAGCGCTGGCCCCTTACGTGAGGTTCTCGTTGATGTTTCGCTCCTAAGCAGCTGCGGATTGTGGCAGGTACGCCGTCCTATCAGCAACCGTGCCCGGAGCCTTCCCGTAGCGCCCATAACCGGGTGTCGAAGCGGCCGGCGCGCAACAAGCTCGCGGTCGTCACCTTACCGGCCCCCCGAAATAACGCAATGAATTGAGTCACACCTCTATTCATCCGGCGATCCGCTGCCGAAGCGCGCTGCGGGCGCCCGAGGCGGGCCGAATCGCCCCACGGCCCGGGGGCGGGCGGCATGCCGGGGCTTCGAAAACCTTCGTTAGCGACCTAGCCCCCGCTGGCCGATGTATTGATCCGCGGCGGGGTCCGCCAAGGGCAGATTGATCGACACGGTGGTGCCCACGCCGACGGTGCTCTTCACGACGATGTCACCTCCCAGGGAGCGCACGACCTCGCGGGCCTGGTACACGCCGATTCCCATGCCCGAAGTCCCCTTCGTGGTATCGAAGGGTTTGAACAAGCGGCGGCGCATGAACTCCTCGCTCATTCCCTCGCCATTGTCGCGGATCTCGACGAGAGCCCGACCCTCCTGCTCGGACACGGTGACTTCGATCGAGCCGCCGAGCGTGGTCGCGTCCTGGGCATTCGTAATCACGTGGCCGACCACGCTCGCGAGACGGTGAGGCTGAGCGTTGACCCACAAGGGCCGATACCCCTTGAACAACGGAGAGACCCTGCCGTTCGCGGAGCAGGAGGATACGGCGTCGCGTACGAGCTCGTTGAGCTCGACACGCTGCTCGTGGGCAGCCGGCGCCCCGCGCTCCAGCTGCGCCAACAACCGCCGCATCCGTTGCACGCCGTGGTCGACGGTCTTTACGACGTCGGTGACGAACTCCGGTCGATGTTGGAATTTCTTCGCGTTCTCTACGAGCAACGCTTGCTGCGACAGCAGGTTCTTCACGTCGTGCATCACGAACGCGGATAGCTTGTTGTATGCCTCGAACTGCCGAGTTTCCGCGAGCTCCGCCATCGCGAGATCGTGCGCCAAGAACGCGGCAACCTGGCGTCCCGCCGTCTTCAGCAGGTCATGATCCTCGTAGTTCAGCGTCGTGTGCTCGTCCGAGCGAACGAGGCGCGCAAACCCGAGCAGCTCGTTCCGGTGGAACAGCGGCACGATGATGCTGTTCGGCAATATCTCCGACGGGTGGTCTCTGAAAGCGTGGTTGTAGCGCCCGGGATCGCGGTCGTGCTCGGCACTGTCGATGATCCAACCCTGGTCCTTGAGGAAGCGCACCAGCGCCGCGCTACCCGCATATTCCACCGTCGGGAATTCGACCCCCCACGCGGAGAACGGCTCGTATTTTCCCGCGCCTTTGTCCAACCAAAGCTGCCCGCCCGGACTACCCGCGATGTCGGCGAGCGCCTTGATACTGCGTTGGTCGAGAGGTAGCTCGCGATCCGACGCCGACAGCGTTCTGATCAGGCCAAGCCACTCGTCGCGATACTCGTACCGGTTGCGGTAGAAGTGCTTCGTGATGAATACACGTCCCGCCGTCCGCAACCGCGAGGACGACAGCGCAAGCATCAGCACCGCCAACGCGGCGACGAAGAACACGAGCTGAACGAATCCACCCCATTGGCCGCCGCCCTTTCTGATCAACGTGCCGGCGATCGCCATCGCGATGAAATAAAGGCCAACGCCGGTCAGGGTGGTCGAATAGAAGACCAACTTGCGTGAAATGAAGAGCGTCTTGATCCAGTCGGGGTGGCGCTTCGCGCAGATCAGCACGAATGGTGCGGCGAGGGCCGCGATCACGCCCCGTGCCGACCATAGATTGGTATCGATCGCGTTGACCAGCACCGCGTCGGAGAACACGAATAGGTCGTAACCGAAAATTGCAGCGATGGTCCAAAGGAAGGGCTTGAGGACGCGTTGTTGCTCGTGGGTCGAATTGCGAAATAGTTGCTCGATCGTGAGGCAGCTGGTTACCGAGGTGCCCAGCACGGCGAGCGCACCGTACGACGCTCTCGAAACTATCGAGAGACCGATACCGACCGTCGCGAAGAGAACCGTGCTCGCCGACAGTACGCGCGTCGTGCTCTGCCAACCCGCATCCGGCAGCGCGCGTAATAGACATAGCGTCCACAGCACTCCACGGAGCGCATCTGCAGCATTGGCGACGACGGAACCGGAGCCCTCGGGGAGCCAAGCACTCGCGAGAATCAACCCGCCCCATATCGACGTGCCGACCACCGCAGTGAGCAACCAAATTCCGTGACGCTCCGACTGCCTGCCGAGAGCAAGCAGCACCGCCAGTAGGCCATAGGCCACGGTAGCAGCCGCGTAACTGACAATGGCAAACGTCATTGTTAGCCGAGCTCTTCGTTCAACGAGACCCCTTCTGCCATATGACGACTTCGGCCGTCTGCAACAAGATCACGAGATCGAGGAGGAAACTCTGGTTCTTGACGTAGTAAAGATCGTAGCGCAGCTTCTCCAGCGCGTCTTTCTCGGTCGCCCCGTAGGGATAGCGCAGCTGAGCCCACCCCGTTAATCCCGGCTTCACGAAATGACGCTCGTGATAGTACGGAATCTTCTGAGCCAACGCGTTGACGAATTCCGGACGTTCGGGCCGGGGCCCGACGAGACTCATATGACCACGCAGTATGTTGAAGATCTGGGGGAGCTCGTCGAAACGCAACTTGCGAATCACCTTCCCCGTTCTCGTGACACGCACGTCGTCCTTCTGCGCCCACTGGGCACCCGCGGCCTCCGCTTGCTTCGTCATGCTCCGAAACTTGAGGAGCTCGAACGGGCGGCCAGCCAAGCCTACGCGCACCTGGCGGTAGAGGATGGGCGAGCCGTCCTCGCACCAGATCAAGAACGCGACGACGGGCACGATCGGCCATGCAAACAGGAGCAGCACCAACGCGCCCGCGATGTCGAGCGACCGCGCGGCGATCTGTCGTGAGGAGCGGCGCGTAAATCCGTCCGCAAAGATCATCCAGCTCGGATTCATCCGTTCGACGTCCACCTTTCCGGACTCGCGCTCGAGGAATCCCAAGATGTCGATGACGTCGATGCCGGCGAACTTGCACTCGAGCAGATCGCGGATCGGAAAGCCTTGCCGCTTATCGTCCATGGCCACGACGATCTCGTCGACGCTCTGCGCACGCGCCCACTCGGCCAAGTCGACTCGCGACGTTACGACACGCTCATCCTGGATGACGTACCGGTCGCCGCCCGCCGGGAAAAACGCCACGATCTTGAAGCCGCGCTGATCGGTTCGCCGGCGCAACGTGAGCAAGCTCGCTGCCATGTTTCCGGCGCCGTACACGACCACGCGGCGCCGGAACGCATCCTCGTTTACGTAGCGCGCGACGAGCCCGCGGCCGATGACGATTAGGACGAAGCTGAAGGTCAAGCTCAAGATCCACAGGCCGCGGCCGCGTACGAGGCTCGGCACCAAGTAAAAGATCGTCGTCTCGGCGAGCGCGGCCAAAATCAAGCCGACGCCTATCCGCGCGACGATCGCCTCTCGCGAGAGGCGCCGACAATGCGACTGATATAGGCCCATCGCGCCCAGCCCCACCACGACGAGCAAGGCGAACAAGAGCGCCTTGGGGAACGACGGCGCCATGTCGGCCTGGACCGGCCAATGGACGCCGAACCGCACCAAGCCTGCGAGATAGACGCTCGCACAAGCGATCGCATACTCGCACGCAATCGCAAACACAGTGGAGAATGGAACGTGTTGGTTCAGAACTCTCATAGAACCGAGCGCTCAGTCGTGTCGTTCCATTTGACTAGCCGGGGGCCTACTGCAAAGAAGCTTGGTGGAGATTCGAGGTTCGGTTCCTTACCAACAAATGCCCTGGTACGGGCCCTCACTCGTTCTCGATCTCGAGGTGCGAATGAGATCGACGATTACTTGCGACGCATTCGCGCGCTCCAAGGCTTCACCAAAGGCGGGATCGGCATTGCCGACCACGATCGTGTCCGCGTGGTGGAGGATATCGTCGATCGACTCCACCATCAGTCGCGCGAGATGCGGCACATGTTGCTCGATGTATGCCTTGTTCGCGCCCGTGAGCCGCGCCAGGCTCACATTGCGGTCGTAGAGACGCACGTCGTAGCCCTTACCGATCAAGTGCTCGATCAACGTGACGATCGGGCTCTCCCGCAAGTCGTCGGTGCCAGCCTTGAAGCTGAAGCCGAGCACGCCGACTCGTTTCCCCGGGGAGCTCGTGACCATCTCGATACCGCGTTCGACCTGTCGGTCGTTGCTGCGTAGGATCGAAGTCAGGACCGGCAGATCGAGGTCGAGCGTCTTGGCGCAATAGGAGAGCGCACGCACGTCCTTCGGCAAGCATGACCCGCCGAACGCGAATCCGGGCTTCAAGTAGTAAGGCGAGAGGTTGAGCTTCGTGTCCTTGCAGAAGATCTCCATGACGCTATGACCATCGAGACCGACCGCCTTGCAGATGTTGCCGATCTCGTTCGCGAAGTCGACCTTCAACGCATGCCACACGTTGTCGACGTACTTCACCATCTCGGCCGTCGCTACGTCGGTCACGATCAGCGGCGCCGGTAGCTTTTCGTAGAGGCTCGCGAGCTTGTCCCCGCTGACGTCGTCGGCCTTGCCGATGACCGTCTTCGGCGGGTGATCGTAATCGTGCACCGCCGTGCCTTCGCGGAGAAACTCGGGGTTGGAGCAGATGCCGAAGCCTGCCCCCGCCTTCACTCCCGAGGCCGCCTCGAGCGTCGGGATCACGACCTCCCGAATGGTGCCCGGCAAAACGGTACTGCGAATCACGACCGTGTGGTATCCCTTCTCCGTTGCGATCGCCTCGCCGATGTCCCTGCAGACGCGCTCCAGGTACTGCAAGTCGAGGCTGCCGTTCGGACGGCTGGGCGTGCCCACGCACACGAGGGAGAGCTCCGTCTGCCCCACGGCCTCGCGCGCCGATCGCGTGGCCTTCAACCGACCCTTGCCGACCGCCCTGGCGATGAGCTCGTCGAGACCCGATTCGACGATCGGCGACTTGGCCTGGTTGACCAAGTCCACTTTCACGGGATTCGGATCGACACCGATCACGTCGTGATCGCGCGCGAGACATGCCGCCGAGACGGTCCCAACGTAACCCAATCCGAAGACACCTATCCGCACTTTTTAGCCTCCGTCAGCGTCCTACGCCGACGGCCCCGCGGGCCATCAGCGATGGAGCGAGTCGCCTCGTCCGATCGCAAAGTACGCGAAACCGAGGTGCTTCAGCAGTGACGGGTCATACAAATTTCGACCGTCGAAGATCACAGGATTGCGCAGCGCTGCCTTGATCGCGTCGAAGTCGGGGCTGCGGAACTCACGCCATTCGGTGACGATAGTCAAGACGTCCGCACCCCGCAGCGCATCCTCGGCAGTCTGACAGAGGACCAGGTCAGGACGCTCGCCGTAGATACGACTGGCTTCGTCGGTCGCAACCGGGTCGTAGGCCCGCACTCGGCAACCGGCGGCCCACAGCGCCTCCATGAGGACGCGGCTCGAAGCTTCGCGCATGTCGTCGGTGTTGGGCTTGAACGAGAGGCCCCAGATCGCGACGACTTTGTCTTTCAAGTCGCCGTTGAAGTATCGGCGAATCTTCTCGAACAACACGTGCTTCTGGCGGTTGTTCACACTCTCGACTGCTATCAGCATCTCCGCCGGGTAACCGACTGCGCTCGACGAGGCGACGAGCGCCTTCACGTCCTTCGGGAAACACGAGCCGCCATAGCCGCAGCCGGGGTAGATGAATCCATAGCCGATCCGCGGATCCGAGCCGATGCCGAGCCGCACGTGCTCGATGTCGGCGCCTACTCGCTCGGCGAGATTCGCCAGCTCGTTCATCAGAGTGATCTTCGCGGCGAGCATCGCGTTGGCCGCATACTTCGTGAGCTCCGCGGAACGCGGATCCATGACGATGACGCGGTCGTGATTGCGGTTGAACGGCTCGTACAGAGTGCGCAGCAGCTCGGCGGTGCGCGGGTTGTCGACGCCGATCACGATGCGCTCGGGCTTCATGAAATCCTCGACGGCCGCTCCCTCCTTCAGGAACTCGGGATTCGACACTACGTCGAACTCGACCGCGACGCGTCGAGCGCTGAGCTCCCGCTGGATCTCCGCCTTGACTCTGTCGGCGGTGCCGACCGGCACGGTCGACTTGTCGACGACGATCCGATATTCGGTGAGATTCTTGCCGATCGTTCGCGCGACCTCGAGCACGTACCTCACGTCGGCCGAACCGTCCTCATCGGCCGGCGTGCCGACCGCGATGAATTGGAATAGTCCGTGCGAGACACCCTCCTGCACGTCCGTGGTGAACTTGAGGCGCCCTGCGTCGGCCCCGCGTTTGACGAGCGGCTCGAGACCGGGCTCGTAGATTGGCAGCTCGCCTCTCTTCAGGCGTTCGACCTTATTCGCGTCAATGTCGACGCACACGACGTGATTGCCGCTCTCAGCGAGGCAGGCGCCCGTAACCAACCCTACGTAGCCGCTGCCGAAAATCGTGACTCGCATGCGCGTTCTGTTTTCCGATGAGGGGCGGGAGTTTACACGATAGACGCAGTCATCGATCAGGGCCGGCCGTCCCGGAGGTCGGCGATGCGCTTGACGGCATCGTCGCGACCCGTGAACTGCCCCCCGGAGGCGACCGCCGCCTGCAGCACCTCGAGCGCCTTGGCGCGATCGCCGGTCTCGGCCAGCGCAACGCCCCAGTGGTAGCGCACCTCCGCCTGGTCCGGAAGTGCCGTGGCGGCGGCCGCGAGCAGCGGCAATCCCTTGGCGGCGTCGCCGCCTTGCAAGTGCAACCACCCGAGCGTGTCGGCGATCGACGGATTGTTCGGCTCGATCGAGTGCGCGCGCTCCGCGAAATCGAGGGCGCGCGGATCGCCCCGTTCGTGGTAGAGCCAGGCGAGATTGTTGATGGTGGGGGCGTGATTCGGACTGGCCGCCAGCACGGCCTCGTAGCGGCGGATCGCCTCGTCTTGTTGGCCCGCGGAAAGCGCGATCGAGCCAAGCGCGAAGTTCGGCGCGGGGTCCTGCGGGTTGTTCGCGTTCCAGGCGCGCAGTTGCGCCTCGGCATCGGGCAACCCGGCTCGGCTTGCGGCACCGTACGCACGCAAAGCGAGGTCGCCGCTCGGCTCAGCCGAATACGCGCTCGCGAACGCCGCCGCGGCCATGTCGAACTTGCCTTGTACCGCCATGAGCTCGCCGGTGAGGCGGTCGTGCAGCGGCGACGGCGGCAGCGCGCCGAGCTGCTTTTCGGCGGCTGCGAAATCGCCGCGCACCGCGGCGAGCTGCGCGAGGCCGACGACCGCGGTCGTGTCGGCCGGGGTGATCTCGAGCACACGCTTGAGATAGCCCTCGGCCTCGGCGCCGTTGTTCTGGCGGGCGGCTACGCGCGCCAGATTCAGCAGCGAACCGGCGTCGCGGGGCTCCAACTCGGCCGCTTTCGCGAGCAGCGCGTGGGCCTCCGCCAGTTTGCCGGCGGCCATCGCAATCGCTCCGCGCAGATTGAGCGGCCAGGCGGCGGCCGGCTGCTCCTCCACGAGGCGCCGCGCCGTGGCGTCCGCGGCCTCGAGGTTGCCTTGCCGGACCTGTACGAGCGCGAGCAGGTAGCTCTTGAGGCGCTGACTCTGCGCATCGTCGAATGACGCCGACTCGAGCAAGCGAATCGCACGCTCGAACTCGCCGGCCGCGACGTACATGTTCGACATTCCCACGAGCTGCTGCACGTTGGAAGGCGCCTGCCGCTCGCTCTGGTCGAAGTACTGCTCGGCCTGCTCGGCGAGCCCCGCTTGCTGGCTCGCGCGACCGGCAAAGGCCAGGAACGCGCCCTCCCCGACCGCACTCGATCCCGCCGACTCCATGAGCTTGCGCGCGGCATCGAGGTCCCCTTCGCGGACATAGAGCTCGGCGAGCTGCTGGCGCGCGGCGTTGTCCGTGGGGTTGTTGTTGACGGCGGTGCGCAGGTACATCGTGGCTTGCCCTAGCTGGTTCTGCGCGACGTTGATTGCGCCGAGCAACCGGTGGGCCTGCCAATAGTCGGGCACGTCCGCGATCAGGCTCTCGAGGCGCCGCTCCGCACTCTCCAAGTCCTTCTGCTCGACCTCTACGGCCGCCTTCACATAGCGCGCCATGGGGTTGCGCGGATCCGCCGCGAGCAGCGTGTCCGCGTTGGTAGCAGCCTGCTCGAGTTTGTGTTGTGCGAGCTGCGCTTCGATGAGCTCCGCGAGCGCGAGTGAGTACGATGGGCTTCGCGCGGCATTGCCACGGTCGAGGTCCACGGCCTGCTGGAACGTGGCCTCGGCCGCACCGTATTGTCGCGCCGAAGACTCGAGACTTCCGCGCAGCAAGAGTGCGGGGACGAAGCTCGGCTCGTCCCCGAGAATGGCGGTGATGAGCTCGCGCGCGGCGTCGGCGCGCCCTTCTTCGAGCAGCACGGCCGCGAGATCGGCCCTAATGCCGGCGGAGCCCGGTTCGAGATCGAGCGCGTTGCGGTTCGCGGCTTCGGCTCGGCCGTACTCCCGCAGACCGCGGTGCGCAGCCGCCTCCAAGCGCAGCAGCGTGACGCGGTCGGCTCCGGTCGCGGCGGGCCCCTGCGCGATCTGCTCCAGCGCCTCTTTGTACTTCCCCTGCTGCAGGACGGCGGTCACGAGCGGCACCTGCACGGCGGCCGGATCTGCTCCGAGCTGCAATGCGCGGCGCAGGGTTTGCTCGGCGGCCGGTGCATCGCCGACCGCGAGCGACGCGTTGCCGAGCAGGAGGCGCCCGGCCACGTTGTCGGGCTGCCGCTGGAGCAGGTTTTTCAGATGGATCTCGGCGGTGCGCGGCTGGCCGGCCGCGAGGGCCGCCCGCGCGTCGGCGAGCAGCTTCTCCGGGCTCGGTGTGCAAGCAGATGCAAGTACCAGCCACGCGAGCAGCAGCGCGAGGCGCGAACGACGATCGGCCATCGATTCTCCCACGAGTGCGCAGAGGCCGGCCGGAAGTATAGCAGCCGCGCCCGCCTGGTCCCGGAGGTCCTGTTCGGCGCGGCCTGGCCGCGCGGGCGCGAAGTTGGTCGTTGACCGCGCGGGAAAGCGACCACTACACTTTCGTCGTCGCGGGCGATTAGCTCAGCGGGAGAGCGCTCCCTTCACACGGGAGAGGTCGCAGGTTCAATCCCTGCATCGCCCACCACGCCTCACTCCCCGCAAAATGAAGACGGCCCGGCGGGCTCTCAGGCCGCACCGGGCCGTGGGAATTCGGCCGTGGAGGCCGAGATCAGGCAGCCGCGGTCGCCAGGACGCGGCGGCGCGCGACGAAGCCGAGGGCCAACAGGCCGGAGCCGACCAACAGCAGCGAAGCCGGTTCCGGCACCTGGATCCCCGCGTCGAACGACGTCGGCAAAGGACGGCCGTCGCTCGCGATCGTCACAAGCAGCGTTAGCGAGTACGGGTTCAGCGCCTGCAGGCTGCTCCAACCGGTGCCGGAGAACGCGCCGGACCCGAACGTGCTGCTGGTGAGCTCAAGCCCCTGACCGAATGCTTGGTTCGCGGCATCGAAAAAGCTGCGGAAGGTGACGTTACCGTAAGTCGTGCCGCCGATCACCGTGCCCACGTGCGCCGCGTTCGGCTGAGAGGCGAAGTCCGTATCGGTGAGCTCCAGCGTGATGCTACCGGCCGGGCCGCTCGACGACATGTTAATGGAATTCAGATCGAGCAGCGGTTGCTCCGCCGAGCCGGCCACCGGCTTCGACATTCCCGTCGTGACGTTGATATTCCAGTCGCCGAGCGGGCCGTTGAAGAGCACGAGACCTGCGAGCGCGCTCGAATCGCCCAGCCCGCCGTCGGCGACAGTAACCGTGGCGCCGGTGTTCGTGGTGAGGCGGAGCATCGGAATGGCGTTGGCTTGGGTGACGACACCGAGCAGCAAAGCCGCTGCGGTGCCCGGATGAAAAATCGTCCTTGTGCGCATGACCGAATTCCTTTTCGTGAAGTTGCACGACTGTTTAAGCAGCTTTCGTGCCACGCACGCCGTGCGTGGAATTGCTGCGCGCGATCAAGGAGTTGGGAAACGCGACGTAAGCTGCCGCGACGCCACGTGTAAACACGCCCGACATGCGCCGTGGCGCGATGCGACTTAACGCGCGGAAAAGTGTGAACTGTGCACGGTCTACAAACGCATCGGGCCGCGCCTTGGGGGCGCGGCCCGATGATTCGAAGAGCAAACTAAGTTAGAGGACCTGCTTCGACGCGACGTTCGAGTAGGCGCTCTCGTTGCCGCCGGTGTCGAGTGCCGTCACGACGAAGAAGTACGTCGCCGGCGTCAGCTGGTCGACTATCGACGTCGTGCCCGCGGAGCTCGCGACTACCTTCGAGTTCGTGTAGTTGCCCTGGCTCGTGCCCCAGTAGATCTTGTAGTTCGCGAGATCCGTGAGCGCGCTGCCGTCGGTGTTTTGCATGGGGGCGGTCCACGACAACGTAGCGGCGCCGGATGCCGACGCGACCACGTTGATGCTGAAGCTCGTGAGGCTCGCAGTCGCCGTGCCGTCCGAAACGGTGATCTGAATGTTCGCGGTGCTGCCGACATTCTGCGGCGCGGGCGTGCCCGTGAGCGCGCCGGTCGCCGTATTGAATGTCGCCCACGAGGGCTTGTTCGTGATGCTGAACGTCAGCGCGTTACCGTCGGGATCACTCGCCGTCGGCATGAACGAATAGGCGGTGTTCTGCATCACCTGCGATGCAGGCGTGCCGCTGATCGTCGGCGACTGGTTGGCCGGCGGGTTGGACGGCGGGTTCGTGCCCAGCGCCGCCTGGTCGTCGCCGCCGCCGCCGCAGGCGGCAATCACGGCACTAAGTGTGAGCGCCGCGAATCGGCTACCGAGCTTATATCCAAAAGTCCGCGTGCGCGGGTACTGCGTCGAATTCACCTCGCCTCCGTGTGTACCAAGAGAGCCGTTCGAAGGATACGCGCCTGCCGCGCCGACGCGCGAGCAAACGCGAAACGAACTTCCAATCTCGAGAGAGTCCATCCCTGGCAACCCCGCTATCATGGGTGAGTCCCGTTAGACCGGTGGCTTTGCGTCTCCGCCTTTCGACGGATTTGCCTTTGTCAGCGATCGGGATTTTGACGAGCACATTACGCAGAGCGCAACGTGTCGCAATACACAGACCGGCGCTGAACCAACATGTCCACGGTGCAGCACCCGCGTTTCCGCGGCCGTGACACATGTCACGAAAGTCGAACGGGGCGCCGTAACGGCTTGATGCGCGGTATGTTTGTGCAGACCCGCGCATTGCGCACCTGCGCCGATCGCTATGACAATGCAGCGCCGAGGACGCCGCCCGATCTGGGCGGCGCTCGGAACCGATGAGCACGGTGCACGCGCGGCCGAGACACCTCGAGACAAATCCGAAGGTCCCGACATAACATGCAAGTCGTCATCCCCGTCATCCTTTCCGGCGGATTCGGCACGCGGCTCTGGCCGCTGTCGCGCAAGCTCTCCCCGAAACAGTTTCTCAGGCTCGTGAGCGAGCACAGCCTGTTTCAGGAAACCGTCCTGCGAATGCGCGCGCTCGGCGACCGCGCCTCGCCACCGCTCGTCGTCTGCAACGAGTCACATCGATTCCTCGTCGCGGAGCAGCTACGCGAGCTCGGCGTGGCGAGCCAAGGGATAGTTCTCGAGCCTGCCGGGCGGAACACGGCCCCGGCAGTCGGCGTCGCGGCGCTGCTCGCGCAACTCGCCGTGAACGCGGGCGACGAGGCGGTGCTCGTCGTGTTGCCGGCCGACCACGTGATCGCCGACGGCGCCGCGTTCGCGGCGGCGCTCGACGCGGCGATCGAGGCCGCCGCCGGCAGCCGCCTCGTGACCTTCGGCGTCGTGCCCAATCGACCCGAGACCGGCTACGGCTACTTGCTGTGCGGCACCTCGCGAGGTCGTTGGTCGGATCTCGAAAAGTTCGTCGAGAAGCCCGACCTGCCGACGGCGGAGCGCTACGTCGCCTCCGGCCGCTATCTGTGGAATAGCGGCATGTTCGTGTTTGGAGCGAATGCCTACCTGGGCGAGCTGGAGCGGCACGCGCCGAAGATCCTCGAGGCGTGCAAGGAAGCGCTCGCGCAAGCAGAGCGCGATCACGACTTCGTGCGGCTCGGCGCAGCGTTCGCGGCCGGCCCCTCCGACTCGATCGATTACGCCGTGATGGAGAAGACCCACGGGGCCGCAGTGGTGCCGCTCGAGGCGGGCTGGAACGACGTCGGCTCGTGGTCCGCGCTCCACGACGTGCTCGCGAAGGATGACGCGGGCAACGTCCTGCGCGGCGACGTGCTCGCGGCCGGCTGCCGCAACAGCTACGTGTTGGCCAACGGCCGCTTGGTCGCCGTGCTCGGGCTCGACGGCGTGGTGGTCGTGGAGACGGAGGATGCGGTGCTCGTGATGGCGCGCGACGAGGCGCAGAACGTCAAGCAAATCGTCGACCGCCTCGCGGCCAAGGGACGCAGCTGAGCGAGTGAGTCCCGCGACTACCCCTCCGCGGGGGGCGAACGGCGGAGTCGCCGCAGGTAGAACTTGTACGCGAGATGGCGCGCGAGCAGCAGCGGCGGCATCCGGATCCACACCGAGCGCACGTACAGCAGGAACCTCGCCGCCGCGGCCGCGCGACTCGGCACGTCGGGATGCACGGGAAACAGCGCGAGCGGCACGAGCACGTCCATGAGCCAGACAACCAGCCGCGGCGGCGCACCGTCGTTCGACCGCTCCTCGACGGTGCTTGGCACCGGCGTGCTCAAGAAGCGCCGAGCGTAGCGCAGCGCATAGAAGGCGGGCCGTTCGAGGTCGAGCTCGCCCGCGCGCGCCCATAGGCGTTCCCAAAAGCGCTCGTCGGCAGCGGCGAAGTGCCGCAGCAGATCGTCGATGTCGACGAGGTCGCGCAGCGCGTCCGCGAGCTCCGAGTCGAACATCAGGTGGGTCATCGCGTGCAGCACGAGATCGCGGTCGTCGAGCCGCGCGAACGGCGCTCCTTCGATCGGCACCGCGGATGCGAACAGCGCGGCGCCATCCGGCTTCAGCCGCGACGTCCGCGGCAGGATGTTGTGGTGCAGGTCCGCCTCGACCTCGCGCTCCGCGTGCACGAGCGGCGGCAGCTCGTGTGTCCACGCGCGATAGTAGTGCTGGTCGTATGGCGAGAGCTTCGTGCCCCGCCACCCTTGCGCAACGAGCGCGCGCTCGGCTCCGGCGAGCTCGCGCTCGGCGAACAAGAGGTCGACGTCCGCGAACACGCGACCCGCGGCGTTCGGCAGGCCTGCAAGCAGGTAGGCCGAGCCCTTGAGCGCCACCACCCTGCCGACTGCGGCGCCGCGCAGCGCGAACGCGAGACGATCGAGCTCCCAACGCGCCAACCGCGAGCGCGCCGCGACCACGACGAGCGCGCTCTCGAGCTGGTCGCGAGCCGGAGTGGGCAACCTGGCGAGCATACCGACCCGCTCGAGGTGCGCCGCGAGCCGGCCGAGCAGGCGCACGCGGCGCGCGAGCCGCAGCGCAAGATCCAGCTGCTCGACGGGCCAAGCGACCACGTCCTGCGGCGCGCGGACGACCGCCCGCAACAAGCGGCGAACGACGTCAACCGGCCGAACGGCGTTACGCGGCATCGCGCGCGGCGAGCTCGTTCAACTGTGCGACGACTCGCGTGAGGTCGGAATAGATCAGCCGGAAGCAGCGTGCGCTGGTCACGAGCTCGCGCACGGCCGCGAACGCCGACTCCCCGAGCATCTCGTAGTTGAACGCGTTAGTCGCGAGCATCATGAAGGCCTCGCCCTTTGCCATCGGCTCGAACACCGGCGTCTCGGTCGCCGACCACTGCGGAAACACGATCCAGCGCACCCTGCCGGATTTTCCGGCTTCGCGGATACTGGCGGTGGGTGGCTTGACGTGCGCGATCGTGCCCTTGCGCGTATTCGGGATCGTCGGCCCGAGCTCGGCCTCGGGCGCGAACGCGCGGATCACGGCGATCGACTCGTTCTTCAGCGGCATCGGCCGCGGGATGGGCAGCACCTCGCGCGTCGCCGGCCGGACGATCCCGAACTCGTCCGAGAACAGACGCCAACCCCGATGGGCGAGCGCCGTGCTGAGCGTGGTCTTGCCGGATCCCGGCCACGCCGGAAGCAGGAGCACGCCGCCGTCGCGCTCGACGACGGCCGAGTGCAACAGCAACAACGAGTGCGAGCGCAGTGCAATGACGAGGTTCAGCCCCCATTCGAGCACGCAGAGCGCTTGGCCGATCGGTAGATCGTCGTGCGGCGCCCGGCCGTCCACGAGTAGGCGGGCTCGAGCGCGATCGATACGCGGCCACGACCGGCGGCGCTCGAGCTTGAGGTGCATGTGCAAGACGCGCGCGTCGTCCAAGAGCGGATAGTCGCGATAGAGGCGAAACAGCGGCGCCTCGATCGCCCGTACCTCGCTCTGCAGAGCTACGTCGAACGGTCCGATGCGAACGCGAAGGCCGGCGCCGCGCAGACGCTCGCCGAGCTCGGCGACGCCGAGGTCGCCGACCGTTCGCGCCGCGTCAGCCATGGACTCGGTCGACGAGGCCGAGGTGCTCGAGGTGCTGGAGCGAAACCGCCACGGCGGCGAAGAACTCCGCGTCCACGGCCGCAGCCTCGCGCGCCGCGAGCTCTTCGGCCGCCGCGCGCGCATTCCTAGGCCCGACGAGGACCTCGCGCAGCAACGCGACGGTCGCGGAGTTCAGGAAGTGGGTTCGGCCCGACGGCCGATGATAGACGACGTAGTCGTCGCCGAGCTCCGCCCACACGAGGTCTTGCGGTGGGCCGGCACGCCACTCGGTCTCGCTGCCCGGGTCCGGATCGGTCATTGGTTGCTCTCACGACGGCGCGTCGCCCACGCGTAGGCGCAGCCTGCGTCCGCAGGGGCCGAATAAACAATGGCGAGAGAGCGTAGCCGAAGCGCGCGTTCGGAGCGACGAACGGGTCGCGGGAAAGCTAGACTTCGGTCGTGAAGATGCTGCCGGCGAAGGATGAGAGCGCCGTGGCCGACACGAGGATGCCCTTCGGCACGTTCACCTGCTTCCAGCCGCTGCTCCAATGGTAGAACGTGCCGCCCTGACTGCACATCTGCGCCTCGCTGATCTGCGCGGCCGTCAACTTGTCGTCGACGAAATAGTAGCGGTCTTTGATCGCGGTGAGGCGGCCGCTGGCCGGCACGCCCAGGTCGAGCACACCGTTCTGGAAGTTGCCGGTGCCCGAGGTCCGGTCGAGGCAGAGCGTCCTGCCCATGGCATCCTTGGCGCTCGCCGCAGGAGCGACACCGATGAGGTTGCTCGACCGCGCAAGCGCGGCGCCGCTCGGCAACGTCGCAATGAACGGCGCAGTGGCGATGGCCACCTTGAGCACGCTGCGGCGGTTCAGGACCTTGGCTTCGGCGCTATTCGGCTGATCCGGCGTTGTTTTCTGGTCGGTCATGTAGAGAAAGTCGGCCTTCCGTGCAGTTTAAGACGTTCCACTCGAGCGGTCGATCCTCGACCGCACCGATAACACAGCAAGAATAGTACCAAGATCCACTACGCCCATAAAAACAACCAGATAGCGGAACCAGACTTTTTTCTGAACGGCGATTTGTAAGAAATTCCGACTCGTTTCCAGCGCGCTTATGTCACATCCGGCGCAGTGACTCAGCCGCGTGCCGTTTCAGACTGTCGGCAACTCGCGACGCCGTCCGCCCGTCCCAAAGCGGGATCGAGCACGCCGTCCGTTGCGGCCCGCGAAAGACGCGCGGGACCTCGGCCGCTACGGTCCCCGTGCTCACCAGCCGATTCGTGCCGAGCGTCACCGTGACCGGCCGCTCCGTGTTCTCGCGCAGCGTGAGACACGGTATGCCGAGATAGCTCGTCTCCTCCCGAACGCCGCCCGAGTCGGTCAACGCAAAACGGCAATCGACGACGAGACTCATGAAATCGATGTACGACAGCGGCTCCGTGAGGTGCACCGTATTGCTCGCCGCGAGCTGCGGCGCGAGTCCGAAGTCCTGGAGACGCTGCTTCGTGCGCGGGTGCTGCACCGGAAACACCAGCGGCACGTCGGCCGCGATCTTCAGGAGCTCGCCGACGATGAGCTCGAGCTGCACGCGCTCGTCGACGTTCGACGGCCGATGCAGCGTGACGACGCCGTAGCCTTGCTTCTGCAGGCCGAGCTTCGCGGCAAGCCCCGCCGCCCGGATCTTCGGCGCGAGGAGCTCGAACGAATCGAGCATGATGTTGCCGACGAGCTCGATCTTGTCGGCAGAGACGCCCTCGCGCGCGAGATGCTCGTCGCCGTCGGGCGACGGCGTCCAGAGCACGTCCGCGACCGCGTCGGTGACGATGCGGTTGATCTCCTCGGGCATCGTGCGATCGCCGCTGCGCAGCCCCGCCTCGAGGTGCGCGACCTTGATCAGCAGCTTGGCCCCGACGAGCGAGCAGGCCAGCGTGGAGTTCACGTCGCCGACTACCACGATCCAATCGGGACGAGAGTCCGTGCAGACCTTGTCGTACTCGATCATCACGCGGGCCGTTTGCTCGGCGTGGCTGCGCTGCCGACGCCCAAGTGCACGTGCGGCTTCGGCAACCCGAGGTCGGCGAAGAACGCGTCGGACATGTTGGCGTCGTAGTGCTGGCCGGTGTGGACCAGGCGGGGGCGGCACCACGGCTCCGTGCTCAGAGCGTGGTAGAGCGGCGCCACCTTCATGAAGTTCGGGCGGGCGGCGGCGATGAGGTCGACGGCGACGGGGCTGACCATGCGTTCACGTGTGAGACGGGGTATGGGCCGGAAGATTAACGCCCTGCACTGCCGCGGAGCGCGTCACGCCCGGCCCGGCGGCTCGAAAACTCCGCGGTGGCACAGCCGCCGTCGATTAGAATAGCCCCGCGTCGAACTGCGAACAGAGCGCGGCTGCGACCCGACTATGAGAGTGATCGTCACCGGCGCAGCCGGATTCATCGGCTCGGCTGTCGTCAGATATCTGATCGACCACACGACCGCCTCGGTGGTCAACGTGGACAAGCTCACCTACGCGGGCAACGTCGAGTCCCTAGCCGGCGTCGTCGACTCCGAGCGCTACACCTTCTACATGACGGACATCTGCGACGGCGCCGCACTCGAGCGGATCTTCGAGCGGCACGCACCCGACGCGCTGATACACCTCGCCGCCGAGAGCCACGTCGACCGTTCGATCGACGGCGCCGACGCATTCCTGCAGACGAACTTGATCGGCACCGCGCGGCTGCTGAAGGCCGCGCTCGACTACTGGAACATCCAATAAGGAACTCGGATCTCGCGCCGGGGCAACCTGGGTCGCCGGGGCCGCTACTTGTAGCGGCCGACGCCCATGGAGTGTGCTCAACTCGATCGCGCGCCAGTGTTCTTCGCGGACGGCCAAACCGATACGATCAAATCGACGACTAGCGCGGGATGGCGCATCATTCCGTAGTAGAGCGCACCGGCGGCAAACCACGCGATCATCATGACGCCATCGGGGATCGCGAGCGCGTTGCCGACGATACCGGCGCACGCGAGCACTACCGCCACCCCCAACATCCACCAGAGCGTGCCGCGGCGCGACAGGCCGTTCTCCGTCAACACGTGATGCAGGTGCTCGTGATCCGGTGCCAACGGCGACTTACGCTGCACTAGACGGCGAACGATCGTCGAGAACAGATCAAAGACCGGAACTGCGATCAGCCACAATCCGATCACGGGCGATATTCTTGCCGCCGATCCTTGCGACAAGAAAATGCCGACGGAAGCAATCGTCAGACCAAGCGACGTGCTGCCAGCGTCACCCATGAAGGTTCGCACTGGCGTGTTGACCCCCAGCGGCAAATTGAACAACAAGAACGCCGCGAGCACGCCGAGAACAATGACTACGAGCGCGAACACCGCGGTATCCGCGCCAATGACCGCCATGGCGGCGAGGCTCAATAGCGCCAGCCCGCCCGCCAAGCCGTCGATGCCGTCGATCACGTTGAACGCATTGATCAACGTCACGATGAACAGGACAGTAAAGGGAACGGCCAAAACGCCGAGCGGGACCTCGAAGAAGAGCGGTGTGCCAAGCCTCACGACGATCAAATCCGACGCGAACACGACGAGCAGCGCGGCACAAGTCTGCGCAATCAATCGAACATTCGGTGGCAGGTCAAAACGATCATCGATCGTGCCGACGACGACGAGCAGGTAGATTCCGAGCAACGCGGGGTTCCAGAACTCCGGATGCTCCACGAGGCTGGTCCCGAACCCGAGACCGATACTCATCGCGATGCCTCCGATCAAAGGCACCGGGACACCATGGCGTTTGCGCCCGCCGGGAACATCTACGAGTCCGATCGCGACGGCCACCGGGCGAAACGCGAACAAAAAGACGACCGTAACGACAAACGCCAGGAAAGCGCTAGCAATGGTCATAGAACCCCTGAGATGCCCTAACCTGCTGCAACGAAAAACACCAGCAACTCGTTGACAGCGCAGCTTTTGTCTTTTCGGTAAGCGTGAAATCTAAGTTATGTCAAGGATGAAGGCAATATGCCAAGTGTCCGATACTCGACACTTCGGGCCCGTCTGCTCCTCCGTCAAGGACACGACTGGAACTAGCTCGTGCTGGTACCTTGCGACCATCCTCGATGAAGGCGAGGTGCGGGCTGAGCCACTGCGGCGCCCAGCGCCACCACGAAGTCCTTCGTGCAGTAGCCCTTGTCGCCGGCGAGCGTCTTGATCCGCCGAAACTTCCGGCGCGTCACCCGCCGAAGCGCGGCCGCGCGCTCTCCGGTCAAGACGTCGGCGGCGGAGACCTGCGACGTTCCGCGCCCGGCCCGGTGGAAACTCACACACTCAGCGCACTCATGATGTGCTGCGGGATGTGCTTCAACGGCATTTCCGGCGGCAGGCTTCCCTTTTGCGCCCCGATGTCGAGGAAGTAGCCCGTACCGTCGTGCTCGCCGTTCTTCACGGCTACGAACGCGACGTGCTCACGGATTGGGAAGTAGCGCTCGTCGCCTACGCGAAAACACAGCGTCTCGTCGATTTGCCGCGGGTAGATGAACATCACGAAGACATCGCGGCCGCGGTTGTCCACTTCGAACAGAGGTTGTCCGTCATCGGCGATCGCGCTTCTCAATCGATTGGCGGCGACTTCCGCCTGCCTTTCGTCCGCGCAGGTTATCAGGAAGTCTCTCGACATGCGCGGATCGGCGCGCTCGAAGGGTACGTCGATCGCCTTCAGGAACGCACCGTGATCCTTCAGCCGCCAGTAATACAGGACTTCCCCGTAGGGTACCTGATGGAGGCCCGTCGCCAACATGATTCTCGCGGCGGGAAACGCGCGGCGAATCGTCGCCACGACATGGTCGTAGAGCTCGTATGCTTCGAGAACAGGATCGGCGTTGGGGGGCGCATACCACGCCGGATTTCGGGCCGGTCCGTCGTAAGGGGCAGAATGGAACATGTAGTGGTGCTGGATGTGGGCCCCGGCGTTCAGAAAGAGAGTCGCGAAGTCGGGGTGCGTACGCCGAACTTGGCTAACGAACACGTCGGCCAGCAGTAGATCAAGCAGCAGCGCCTTCTTCCACTTCTTCGTGACTGCTCCGGCTGCGAGCTTAGCGTACCGAGCATAATTCTCCACGCGGGCGTAGGCACAGGTCCCGACTAAGAGCGCTGCGGCCGAGCGGAAGCTCAGCTTGCTCTGGGTGTTGTCGTTCACGATTTGGGAGATCGCCGTGGAGAGCTGTTTCAGCGTCCTCGGAGCCGTGCAATCCGTGGCCGTCCACGGGTCGGGCACGAAGAAGGCAGCATTGCGAAGCCGGTGCTTCGCGTTCATCGGCGATATCGCGCCAACTTTGAGGCCCTTGTCTTCGAGCATCTCCCAGATCTGGGGGAGGTCGCGGTTCACGATGTCGCCGAGACGGAACACTCCGTGCTCGGCGAAGCTCAGCCCGGTGTGCGCGGTGACCCATTGAATCCACGGCTCGAGGTGCTCGTAGGCCTGCTCGGATGTGGTTCGCGACCATCCGATCTCCTCGATGAGTTCGCGAAAATTCGGGAGCTTGCCCTTCGAGCAGTAGAAGGACACGCTCTCGAAGCTGATTTCGTTTAGCTCGAGGAACAACAGTTGCCCCATGGATCTCTCGCTCACGTCCGCGGCATGCTAGCTCCGGGTGGCGCCGCACGCTCCCGGTCCCTCAGTGTAAACGCCAAGCGCACGCAATTCGACATACCGAGTTAAGCGTCTATGGCGCGCAACAACTTCGCCACGATAGCGTCGGCGGTATATCGGCGGCGCTCCGTGGCTCGATCCGCCTGATGCGCAGGTCGAGCATCGAGGCGCGTTGCGAGCTCGCCGGACGAGCCGAAGTAGCTCGCCGTGTCGCCCGCCGTGACCCGATTGAAGGAGCAATCCCAGCAGTAGATCCCGCAGTCGAAGAACAAGATCTCGACCAACGACGGATTGGTTCCGCCTACGGAGTGGCCATGCAGGTACGCGGTGCACCGGCTGCGGAGCTGAAACAGCTTCGCCCGATCGTAGATCGGGTCCAGCAACCGCAGTCTGGGCTCGTTCGAGTATCGGCGGCGTAACGCCTCTCCGTATTCCGAGCGGCTCCAATTGCCGACGAATACGTACGAGGGAATCGAAGACTTCAAGAACCCTTCGATCAGTACGTCGCAGTTGTTTTCTGGCTCGATGCGGCAGATCGTAAGCGCATACTCGCCGTCGGAGCCAATCGGCGCGCTTTCTCCGCCGCACGCGAGCAGAGCATGGTCACCACTGTACTCGACGCAGACCGCCTTGGCCGGGTAGCGCACATATTCTTTCAGCGCGAGGTTGTCGTAGATGACCGTGTGCGTGAAACGCTGCGCGAGGAAATCGGACCAGTACAGGATGGACTTGCCGAAGCGTCCGAACTTAGGACGTCGCCATTCGACGCCGTCGATATTCACGAGGAGCTTCGAGCCGGTCAGCATGCAGACGAGCCTGAACAACGGGAAGAAAATACCGCCGCTCACTCCGAGCACAAGCACATACTCGGATGTCGGTGCGACACGGAGAAACGCTACGAGATCGTGCAGAGGCGAAAGTGCTCCGTTGGCGTTGATGGGAATGAACACGCGTCGCACGCCGTTGATCTCGGGCGAGAGATCGTCGACATAACGCGACTTGTCGCACGTCACCGTGACGCGGAAACCCTTGCTCGCCAAGCGAGGCGAGATATTCTCGGCGAAGGCTTCGGGGCCACCGTAGCGGTTCGGGATCCCGACAGAGCCGATCACGGCGACTCGCTTGCCGCGAAACGACCGTTCAGCACCACTCAGTTCGGCCGTACGTGTAGAAGAGTTACGCTCTACGGAATCTACGGGCTGACTCACAAGATATGCTGATATGCTCAAGGCTTCGTGCGCCGGGATGAGATTGTAGCCGTTGCTCCGCCTCCGAACCACACGCGCTTCCGCATCTGCCCGGATCTCGATGCTCTCTCGCTCTGCGAATCGATTGTCCCATCCGAATGCTCGATCCCGAGTCGCTCGAACGTCCACCGCTCGAGCTGGCGGCGTTCGTGCTCAGTTCGGATCGTGCAATTCGGTGACGTGCGCTTTGGAGCGAGAATGGTTGTATCACCTAAACGGACTCATGCCATCAACACGTCACGAACCAGCGTTAAACCGCCGAACGTCAGTGCGAACAGGAACAGGCTCAGTCGAATGGCGCCGAGCGGGAGTCTTCCGACCGGTGCGACAAGAAGCGCGTGAAGCAACGCAAGCTCTGCCAGACGGATTGCGATCAACGCGTTGGACGCAAAGATCATCAGGGCGACCCATGGCAAAAACATCCAAAGCACTTCCTTGATCCGCTCTCCGCTTGGGGGCCCGGTGCGGTTCTGGACCTTCAGCAGGCCGATCAACCCGAGCAGAAGGAACAGGGCGGAGAACGGTCCTACCCTCGCGAGCGGCGGGACTTCGCCCGTAGCTGCATACTCGTTGTACTGCTGGACCTTCGATAACGCGGACCAGAACACGTTGGCAACATCGCCGAGCCAGACGAGCAGCAAACAGCCCGCGAGGAGGACGAGTGCGGCCGTTTTCAGGTCGATCCTGATGCCACGCATCTTCCAGAGGTAGTCGAGCACCATGAAAAAGACAATCGACTCGTGCGTGAGGATCGATGCAATAGCGATCGTCACTTGACCGAACCGTCCCTTGCGGGAGAGTGAGAACAGATAGAGACCTATCGCAAGGAACAACTTGACCTGAATCAGGTACAAGTACGGCCCCAACGCAATGCTGACCAGCAAGAGCCTGACGAGGTCAGATCTCCTTGCGGACGCTCGCACGCCGACAAAGAAAAGCACGAGGCTGATAATTGAAATGATTGAGAAGACAACGTCCAGCGATAACCCAACCCTCCGTCCCAAAATCAGAATGGAGAGGAAGATCGGACTCCTGACGCTGTCGGAAATCAGCAAGCACGCGACCCCACTGCATGTGTCCAGCGAGTCGAAGTAGTACTCGTAAATCAAGCGATCCCTCAATGGGAACGCCTGGTTCATGAATAGGATCAGCGCGCACGCGAGGATGAGGAGGATCAGCGTGGGCAGTAGTCCGCGCGATTGGCGCCCATGCGGCGTTTGGAACGTAGCTGCGCCGCCAACGCCGGCAAGGTTTCCAGCGCCAGTCATTCAGAGGAGGAGCATCGCAGCAGCCAATGCGGCACGATATCCGGGTCTGAGCAACGGAGTCCACGCCAGCTTCGCCTGGCGAACACGCCCGGACACCAGAACTAGCAGTTCCTCACCCCGCTTGTCCAAGCCGAGGTCCTCCGAACTGCGCCTTACGCAGTCGAACTGCCGCCGGATGTTGTCGACGTGCCCACGCAATCGCAGCAGCCGGCCCAGGTGCGAACGCGTCTGGGCGGCGCCCAGTAAATTACCGCCGTGCTGGCGATACCGAACGAGGGGTCGGTCTATGTAACGCAAGCGGCCACGGGTCAGATGACACAGGATGCATAGTGCCCAGTCATGCATCCTCCAGTCCTGCTCGAGGGCCGGAGCCAGGGTGACGAGCCAGTCCTTGCGAACGCACATGGTCATGCCGATCGCGGGATTGGTCAACAACAGCGCGTCCTCTGTCTCGGAACGCGGTTTGCTATACGGGCTACGCGAGGCATAGAACGACGGCGCCAACAACTTCCCCCCTTCGTCGACGATGCTCACATCCGAGAACGCAAGATCGAACTGTGCACCCAAGAAGCTCTCCACCATGACTTCCGCCTTGTTGGCGGTCCATGCGTCGTCCTGATCGGCGATGAAAATCAGATCCGCGGACGTGTTTGATGCGACCTCAGTCAGCGCCGAAAGGAAGCTGCGACCGGCACCTGGTGCGTTACTCCTGCAGGCGAGATGCAGCGATCCGCTGCCTTGCATCCGATCGCGCACGATATCGGCTGTGCCGTCGGTGCTGTTCCAGTCGAAGACGTGGATCTCGTCAACCGGGAGCTTCTGCGTCGCGATACTGTCGAGCTGCTCGGCGATGAAAGAGGCGCCGTTGTGCGAGCAGAGGACCGCGGCTGTTCGCATGGAGGTGCTCATGACCGCGACCTCGCGTATGCGCGCAGACCACGCACCATGAGTCGCAGAGCTCCCGTGATATCGCGCTTCACCACCCCCAGCCTGCAGCAGGCCACCAGGTACTTGCGCAGCCTGCGCCAGCCGAATGTCCCACTAAGCATCGACAAACTATGCTCGTATCGGCAGTCAGTCACGAGCAACCTGGCGCCGTTCCGAGCTGCCGCAAGCGACCAGCGAACGTCGGAAAGATCGAGCCCGATGCGATCGTCGAAACCATCTACGCGGCGGAACGACTCGACCGTACCCGCAAGGCCCGAATTGATGACGCCCCACCCATCTTCGAAACGCAACATCTCCGATTGGAGCCGCCACATCACCGGCTTCGGCACCAATCCCTGCAGCCTGTACGGAGATACGCGAATTCCCGCGGAGTACTGGTCGGGTACTAGGAAGACTGTACCGGACCGGAGGGTATCCATGTTCGCGACTACGGACTCGAAGAAGCGGCCATCCAACTTCGTGTCGGCATCCAGGAGCACGATGATGTCGTCAGATGCCGCTTCGGCCAATGCGAAGCGGTAGGCGCCCGCGACCCCCGACTTGTTGTCATGACGCACGATGTCAATGGTCACTGGCCTGCTACCGATCACTATGCGCCGACGTCGGCGGGCCGCCCGGACGCCATCTTGATTGATGACAACAGTCATCGCCAGCGTGACGCCGAGGTCGACCTCCTCGACCTGTGCGAGCAGGCCTCTAAGTCGCCGCAGAGGAGACCGGTAAAGTACGACAACCAGACTGAGCACGCCCTGCAGGTTCGCCGGTCCGGAGGACGGCGACCGGCACGCGACTGCAGGTGTCTTAGACCCTTGCGCCCTTCCAGGCATGTCGGAGCAGCAGGTAGAGTGCAGCCAGCACGAACCCGACGACAGAACCGGCAAAGACGAACAGCAGGCGGTTCGGAAAGCTAGGTAGCTCTGGCGCTATCGCGGCGTTGACTGTCCTGAATGCGAACTGCTCCGCACCCCGCGCCATCATTGCGGATTGGATTTCAGACTCCATCACCGAGTAGATGGCGTTCTTGACCTGCGCAACGTTTGCCTGCTCGGCTTCCACCTCGAGGTACTTGATATTGCGCTCCGACTCGGCGAGGCGTCTGGCCTTCAGGTGCGAGTTTGCGAGTTCGATCAGCCCGTTGGCCCATTCTGCCGCCAACTCAGGCTCGCGCCAGGTAACCGAGAGTGTAATGAGGCCGGTTACCCTGTCTTCTCTGATCGATCGGACATCGTCATTGAAATACTTCGTCGCCTTCCACAGAGTCGGTCGATCTTCGGGATTATTTGACAGCCATCCCTGCCGCTGCGCGTCCCATTGTTTGTGATACAGCACCGGTAGAAGGCTATTCTGCTCGATGAACCTGCGGGACAAGCCCTCTGATCCGAGCACTGCCACGAATTCCGCCTTCGACCCGTCATCGCTCAATGAGACACCGGCGAGAGAAGCAACGGCCCCGAACTGCGAAGCAAGCGCCCCCAGTCCGCCGAGACCGCTCGCCTTATCGCGCGCGGCGACAATGACCTGGGTCGTGGCGGTGTATTTCTTCTCCAGCAAGAAGCTGACAAGAGCGCTCGCGCCCACACAGACGATCACGGCAACGACGAGCACCCATCGCCCCGCCCAGAAGACCTTCAGCAGTTGGCCAAGGTCCAGTTCCTCCTCAACTGCGTTTTCCATCGATGCCTGAAACGATCGGTTGTCCACTGCTAGCGGCTGGCCGCCAGCTTGCGAACATATCGCAGGCCCGCAGCCGGAATCCGCATGACCGCCGCGCCTACCGGCGTCCTGCGAAAACGCTGCAGCGGTGCAAGGCGGGCGACGCGAATGATGCGGCGCTTGGCAAGAGCGGTATCGGAGTCGACTTCCACTTCCCGAGAAACGACTGCGGGCGCGAAAACCGCACGAATAGAGAAGGGATGGCGATAGGGTTCATGGGCTTCGGACCGCTCGCACACGAGCCCTGCAACGCTCCCGGTATTGCGTAGCGAGACCTTCGAAAAGTGATAAAGATGGGCGATGTGCAGATCGTCAATGTTGCGGTAGCGAGTCACGTCCGGAACGTCGACATAAATCCGACCCGCGCCGGTGAGCAGCCCCGCGAGTCTTCGCAGGAACGGGGAGGGTTGCCTGACATGCTCGAGGACATGGTTCACGGTGATGAGGTCCACGCGCAGGCCAAGGGATTCGAATGCCTCAAGGGACGGGAAAATCTGGGCCTGACTTGTGCGCCTGGCGTACTCTGCGAACTCCGGATTGGGCTCCATACCCGACAACGAAAGAGCTGGCGCACGCTGCCCGATGGCATGTAACAGGCTGCCCTCGGCACATCCCACGTCTAGCACGGAACTAATGCCTTGGAGTAGGCCGGCGCCCTGCAGGTAGCCCGCCGTATGAGTGGCACGCTGCTCTAGACCATAAGCACGAATATGTTCTGGCGTCGGAATTCGTACTTTCCGGTAGTAAGCGCGATAGTGGCTCCGATAAAACTCAGACAGCGCCTCCTCCGTCGGCACGGGATTCGTCATCACGAGCCCGCAACCGTCGCACTGGCACGTGGGCACGCCCATTCCGTAGCGATCCGCGCGGGTGAGCTCCGTGAACGAGTCGCCACCGCAGACTGGACATGACATCCATTCGGAAGGCATGTCAGACAACGCCAATTTCATCATTGAATTATAGCAACAGCCCCCACGGAGAGGCAGGTTTCGAACCCACCCCGAGTCGCGTGCTTGCGCTGCGACACGGCCGCGTGGGTTAGCGCGCGACGACCGTGACCGCTCCCTTATACTCTTGCCGCCAGCAACCAGTAGCCATGCAGTGAACAAGACTATCAGGCACTCCGTATCGCTGGCGCGCTTTCTTCGACTCGACAACGCCACCGGGCGAATCACGGGCATTGAGCAAGCGCGCCAGTTCTACATCGACTACCACGGCATGCTGTGCGAAGCAAGCGTGTATTCTTGCGCGGGAATCCTGGCTTCCTTACTGCGCTCAGTTGCGCGACCCCGACGAACGCCCGTGCTGAGCGCCGGGACGCGTGTAGCGTTCGTGGACGGGCCCAGTGCGAGTGGAATGGGCACTATTTCCGAGCTCGGCCTGCAGCCGGTCGCGGATATCCGGCCGCAGGCGCTGTTCCTGCTTTGCGACACGGGGAGCCGGCTGGCGTTGGCTTCGCGGCTAGGCTTGACCGCGCACGCCCCGCGCAAGTTCTTTGCAGTGCTGTTCGATGCCTATGCGGAGATAGCGGGACGAGTCATTACCAACTCAGCCACGACGCGAGTGATCGCGGCGAACGAGCGCTCGATCGGCTGCGCGCCCGCCCTCGCCGCGGCGAAATTCCGGCACGGATGTCACGTAGTGGTAGTCCAGCATGGAAACCCCGTCGCGGACTATCTTCCAACACTGGCCGACGAGTACTGGTGTCGATCTGATCGGTGGCACGAGTACTTGCAGCGCAACTCGTTCGTCGATTCCGTTCGGCGCATCCAAGACTTCGGCGCCTTGCGCGGCATCGAATACGACCCCGACAGCGGCAAGGTCGTGCTCGTGCTCCACAGCATGGTTCACCTGGAGCCCGACGTAGAGTATGCGCGGCTCGTCAAGCGCATCCAGGACCTTTGCGAGCGCGCCGGTCGAACCGTCTACGTGATGCCGCACCCTGCTAACAACCGGACCTACGGCCTTCCGGTAGTTGATCGGACTGCTCCGTTTCGCGCTGCGGTCGGGGTTGGGTTCCGATCCACGGCAACGGACCAGCTGCCTGCCGGCATGCCACGGGTCTCACTGCTAGACTACTGGCCGGATTTCTTTCTTCGCCAGGGACGAGAGGACCAACTCGAGGATTTTATCCGGCGTGTCGAAGAGGCGGTGAAATGAAGAGAGCGGTGTACATTGGAACGGAGGAGGCCCAAGAGCTGGCGGCGTACGTGCTCCGGGCAACGATCGAGGCGCGCAGCGGCGGGAAAGTCGAAGTGCACTTCCTCAATCGGGCCATGGATGCCGCGGGACTCCGCGTCGACAACAGTATCGGCTCAAATACACCCTTCTCGAAACAGCGCGTGTTCGTGCCGAAGCTAGCCGGATCTGGCCAAGCCGCCTACCTTGACTCCGACATGATCGTCTTCCGGGACATCAACGAGCTATTCGATCGTGCGGGCGGCACCGCCGTCGCAACTTGCCCAACGCGGCAACAAGGCCGAGATCCACAGAGCGCGGTAACGGTATTCGATGTCGCTAAGTGTCAGTGGGACCCTGTAGCAGTCATTGCCGAGATCGATGCCGACAAGGGGAAGTATCAGCCCTACCTTTACCAGTTCACCTTCGCGGGGGGCATTCAACGCATCCTGCCTCCGGCCTGGAACGACCAAGAAAGCTACGAGTCCGGCACGACCTGCCTGCTGCACTTCACGGACATGGAAACCCAGCCTTGGCTGACCGGCGCGAACAGGATCGCCGATGTGTGGCTCGGATGCCTACGCGAAGCCGTGAAATCCGGCCGCGTGTCGCGGGACGTGGTCGTCCATGCCGTTCGGGCGTTCCATGTGCGGCCATCGCTGCTGTGGCAAATGGATAATGGCTGGGTATCGACTGCGAGACTGCCCTTTCTGCAGCGCCTGCGGGACGTTCTTTTCTATGTACCGCCATATTCACTCTCGGACGGAATACCCTTCGGTCTGGGGCGGATGGCATCGCGCCTGGTCAACTCTCGTGCGCCACGCGTCGTCAAGCTCACCGCGCTCCTAATGTCGGGGATCGCGCTGCTCGCGCGCAAACGGAGGCGCGTGCTCGTATGGGCAACGTTGCGCAATAGGTGTTGCCTCATCAATCGGTGGACTGAGCGAGTGCTGGACGACCTCCCAACGGGCGCCCTGCTGAGTTGAGTCGATGCTTCAAAGGGCGTATCGGGCTTTGCGAACTCTCGGCGTCGGCGGCGTCCTGCACGCCGCGCGCAATCGCGTTATTCCGGACCGGCTTTCCTGCTTTAGCGACGTCCGACCGCTTCTGGAAGCGGGGGTTGGCCTCGAGATTGGTGGACCGAGTGCAATTTTTTCAGTGCGCGGCTGCGTTCCCGTGTATCCCGTTGCGGGGCGAATAGATAACTGCAATTTCGGCTCGCAGACCGTCTGGGAAGGGCAGGTCGTGGCGGGCGACACGTTCGTTTTCGATGCAACCAAACCGGCGGGCCGACAGCACGTGGCAGAGGCCGCCGAGCTGGATTTCATCGGCAACGGCGAGTACGACTACGTCCTCTCGTCTCACTGCCTGGAGCATCTGGCGAATCCGCTAGGAGCGCTGAAAGAATGGAAGCGCGTCCTCAAGAACGAAGGCTTGCTTGTCCTGGTCGTACCGCATAAGGACGGGACCTTCGACCATCGCCGTCCGATCTCGACTCTGGAGCACTTGATCCAGGACTATGACAGCGGGATGCCTGAATCCGACCTCACGCATCTTGAAGAGATCCTGGCACTACACGACTTAGCGCGCGACCCCGAGGCCGGCGGGTTTCGCGCCTTCGCGGAGCGCTCGCGGAGAAATGCCGAGAACCGCTGCCTTCACCACCATGTGTTCGACACGCGTTTGGCTGTCTCGGTCATCGACTACATGGGACTGCAGATCCGGGCGGTGGAGACTTTTCGCCCTTACCACATCGTGGTAGTGGCGCAGAAACTTCGCCCAGCCCAACAGGCCGACAACCGCAGCTTCCTCGATAGCCGGCTGCAGCGCGTACGACGCAGCCCTTTCCCATCCGACCAGCGAGCGTCGGCGCTCTAACCTCGGCGGGCTCCTGCGCTCAGGAGAGTACGGGCGTGAAAATAGCGTTGTAGGCTATCTCTTCCGGATCTGCTCCGGACGCCAGCCGCTCCTTTCCCTCTTGTGTGAAATGTCGCACGGCAACTTGGTAGCCGTGCGCACGCATGAAGTCGAACAGTGCAGATTTGTATCGAGGGTTCACCTCGACCTGGATCGACCTCAGAGCAGCGCGTGAGCCAAGGAGGCCTGACATGCCCCGCAAGATGAGCATTTCATTTCCATCCACGTCGATCTTGACGTGGTTGGCAGGCCTGATGACGCCTGAGGCGATAAGCGCATCCAGCGTCGTCGCGTACTTCCTTTCGGTGAGAACAGGGTCAAACTCGCGTTCGGCGCCATCGCGAGCACCATTGAGTTGGCTGTTCGACGAACCGGAGATATCGGAGTAGTAGTTGAAGTCGAAATACCCCTCCTGATCATTCAATGCGCACGACAGAACTTGGACATGGCGTGCAAGGCGGTTGGCCTTCACGTTGCGCATCAGTGTATGAACATTTACGACATGAGGCTCGAACGCGTAGACCGCACCAGCCTGACCCACACGGACGCCCGCAAGGACCGTATAGAGGCCCATGTTGGCGCCTATGTCGTAGAAAATATCGCCGGGTTTGACGTACTCCTGGATCCATTGGACCGTACCGCTCTCCTTCGTCATCAGCGTACGGGCGCGCATGACGTCAACCAACGAATCGCAGTGAAATTGGAACGAGTACTGCCCATCTCCCACGGTTGCGACCGTCGCAAGCCGTCTGCGTAGCGCGAAACGCGCTCTGTCCAAGAATCCCGGGGTGCTCATTTGGTTTCGATATTAATGGTCAATGTCTTGCGCATGACTTTGCTACCCATGCCACGCAACGGGCTCACGCTATGCCAGGAATTGAATGTCTTCACGAAGAGTACACACTGGTTCGGTTCGAAAGGGAACGCCGACAGCGTCTCCACTTGATCGAACTCGAATTGCTTGTTCATGTAGTTGTAGTTTCGGGTTATGTCCCTGGGCTTGAGCACCTCCGTGCCACCGCCAAAACTTTGGTCCCACTCCCCCGGGCGCGATATGGACAACACCAGGGTAATGAGTTTCTTGGGAGCGTCCGTGTGTGGCTTGATGAATCCCCCATCCGCAGGGAGCATCGAAAACTCGAACCGAGCACTGAGGTTCCGGGTTCGCCGATGAATCTTGAGTCGATCGAGGAAGGAACGCTCTCCTACCTCTTCAGCCAGGAGCTGACCGCCCAGACCGAGATCGAGGTGATGCGAATAAAGGGTACGGATCGTCTTGTGGATGAAGTCCCGACTCTTGATATATCCATGGAACTCACTCCACACGGGCGTAGCCCTGACGTACCTGTGATACTGGGAAGGATTGTTCACTTCGGAGAGTGAGTACTTGTTCCCCAGCACCTTCTTGAACTCGAAGAGTTCCGTAGCAGGCCAGGCCTCTGTCAGCGCACTGTAGTAGTCGTGGGGTAGGACGTTCCGAGCGATGCCAACGGGATACGGTTCGTACTGAAATTCGACTTTGTCCAACTGGAATGATGGCTGCACGATTGCTCCAGGTTTGCGTTTAGCAAGGGGCCCCGTTCATTCCACGAACGGTGGCCTCCGATCAAGACGAGGCAACTCACCCTGGCCTACATCCTCACTCCGCGGGCGAAGCGGCGCGAAAAAAACCAAAGGCTCGCGGCGCTACCTAAATAGTAACAGGACATGGCGAACGCCAAACCGTGGACTCCGCCGAGCCGAAATGCGGCAACCTTGAGCGGAATGCTGATGAGGAAACACCAAGCCATGATGCGGGCTGAGACACTCGCTCTGCCAAGGAACACTAGGCTCGCGGCCAGCCACGGGGCGACCAACGTGCCAACCGGAAGTCCCACCAGGAGACTCATCAATCCGAGAAGTAGATCGACCGAATCCGCAGGAAGCGCGGAAGACGCCCAGCCCAGCAACGCCGCAAACCAGAGACCCGCCACGAGAGCCGCGACAACGCCAACTCCCGCGACAACAAGGCGCACCGACATGCCGGAAATCGTTTCCCAGGTTGGCTCTCGTTTGAGAGACGGAAGGCGAGGAGCAACGATCGCCCGGTCGAATACGCCGACTGCCGCGCTGTAAAGTGACTGAGCGAAAACGAGCAAAGTGATGGAACCACTTGCCGCCATCGAAGCGATCGACCGGTCGACCAGCGGAGCAAGTTTCGACAACAGGCCAGCGCTGGCCAACGGACGCACGATCTTCCAGAGACTCCTCCACGGTGGCCGTCGCCAAGTCATCTGTCCACGAAGCATGATGCCGTAACTCGCACCCGCGAGCGCCGCCTTTAGCACTTGGCCAGTCGCGGCAGCAATGACACCCAGCGAGGGAAGCGTAATGGCAACCCACGCAACGGTAACAAGCGAAGCGCTGGCAAGAGCAACTTCTGCTCGTACGAATCGGCCCGCGATATGGTTGCCGGAAAGTAACACGGTGTTGCCGGCAGCAATCGCGACGGCCAGTCCTTGGATTCCCATCACGCGAAGCGCAAGATCCAGCGCTTCCGAGCTGAGTGTCGGGTAAGCGAAAGGCAGCGCCGCCTTCCCGATGAGCAGTAGCACACCCACCCCGATGAGCAAGACCCCCACGATGGCACAGTAGAGTTGCAGCCCGGGAAATCGGAACCCAGGGGGCAGATCAGTGAAAGCGGAAAGGACAGCGCGTTGAATCGGAAGCTGCACGATCGCCAACAGCACCAACACTGGTGCCTGACCCGCGAAATAGGCGTCCGTAAGCTGCCCAACGCCGACACTGGCCAGCACCATCACCTGGATCAGGAAACTTGCGGCCAGATCGGTCGAGGCGAGCGCCGTTAGCGTGGAAAGCCGCTTCATCCAGCGACAGCGACCGGGTGCGTTAGACCGCGATCAAGCCGCCGCGCTCGCGCGCGTGGCATCTCGGACATGGCTCAGTTCACTCCTTCCCGAGCCGGGCTCGATGACGTCAACTCGGTGCTCGCCGCCAATACCGCCTCGGCAACCAGGAGCGCGCCCTTGGAACCCCAATGCGAATCGTTGGGCAGGTAGAGGTCCGGCGCGCCACGCGTGAGAGCTGCGCGCAGCAGCGGCAGAGTGTCGATGAAGTCCGGGCCCAGAGCCAGCTTAAGCTCATCGTACCCTGCCGGCGGGCCGAACGGAGGCTGGGCCGCATAGGCCGCGTAAGCCACCGACTTGTCCAGCGCAGGCAGGAACAGAAAGCGCGTGCTGCCGTTGCCCAGCGCGAGTCGTCGAAAATGCTCCAGCGTGCAGACGAAGGCCGCGACCTGGTGGCCGGGCACACGCTGTCCCTCCACGTCCGAGGCGTAGTACAACACTTGGTCGGAACGCCGCGACGAGAACAAGTCCCGCCGCTCGAGCGAATAGCTACGTACCGGGGACGTCCGCGGCAGAACCGAGTACATGAGCTTCTGACGGACCAAGTAGGAAGAGACGTTCAAGCGCTCCAGCGTGTCCGCGAAGTCCGTACGTCGCGCGTGCTCGCGTGCAACCGCAGCCGGAGCGACGCTCGCCGCATCCACCCGGGCGGGATGCGCGGACTCCGCACTCTGCTGCGACACGCAGTCGCCTTGCGCAAGACGGTAAGCCATGTTGCGCGTAACCGACTCGACGATGACAAGCCGCGGCGGCCGCTGTCGAAAGGCCGTCGAATCGAGATAGCTCTCGATCTGCTCGACCGAGCGATAGCGCACGGCAACCGTCCGCCAGCCGGATCGCGACGCCACGAAGTCGAGCCACGGCGCGCTCGGCCGATCGGGATCCGTGAAGCTGTCGCCGAACACGACCACGTCCCAGGGGCCCGCCGGCAACGGTAGCTGTGTCGTATACACGTACTGCGGCTGATCGAAGCGCAGCTGCGGCAACGTCCAACCGTAGTCGGCTTCGGATAGACCACCGATGCGCGTCAGGTCGCCCGTGAACGGCTCGAGGACGCGCGAGTTCAGTAGCAGCGCGGCGATCAGGGCCACGAAGCCGATGCTCAGGACGGTCACGTAGACGCGAAACATCTGCCGCTCAGAACTGGAAGTACAAGAACTCGCTGACATCGCTTAGCTTGAGCACGCACAGCGTCAACAGCAGCAGCGTGCCGGCCATCCACGGCCCGGTCGGACGCCACTCGACCCACCGGTAGTGCGCGGCAGTCTCCGGCATTTTCAGTGCCGGTGTATAGCGTCGCATGATCTGCAGGCTGTTTGGGCCGAACAGCGCGATCACGGAGGCCAGCACGAGCGTCGGCGCGCCGCTCAACGCCCAATCGCGCATAGACAGCACCAGCGACGCGTCGCTCGCGAGCGTCTGCAGTCTGCCGCCAAGCGGGCCGAGCTGATCGAGCAGGCGGACCGGCAGAAAACCCTCGAGCCCTGCCACGGATCCAAGCACTGCGGCGGCGCCCTGGAAGGTCGCGGCTCGAAACGGAATCCACGCGAGCACCACGAAACCGATCGTGAGCAGCCAGGCGACGGGGCCGGGCAGCCGCAGCGGCACTCGAGGCCAAACGCTTTCGCGCAGCCAGTGATTCAAGCCGAGCGCCAGACCATGCAGCGTGCCCCATAACAGGAAGGTCCAGCTCGCGCCGTGCCACAGCCCGCCGATCGCCATGGTTGCGAGCAGATTGATGTAGCGACGCAACCGCCCGTGCCGGTTGCCGCCGAAGGGGATGTACAGGTAGTCGCGTAGGAATCGCGACAAGGTGATGTGCCAGCGCCGCCAGAAGTCGACGATGCTGCGCGCCTGGTAAGGCGAGTAGAAGTTCGCCGGCAGCACGATGCCGAAGCAGCGCGCCAGCCCGAGCGCCATGTCCGAGTAGCCCGAGAAATCGAAATACAGCTGGAACGTATACGCGAGCACCGACGCCCAGGCCTCTATGCCGCTGATCGGAAGGCCCTGGTCCGCTGCGGCGAACACGGGTCCGACGAACGGGCTGAGCGAATCGGCGATCAGCACCTTCTTCGCCAGTCCGATCACGAACAGCGTCATGCCGACAGAGAGATGCACGCTCCAACGCCGCCGCCAGCGCGCGCGGTCGAACTGCGGCATCATCTCGCGATGATGCACGATCGGGCCGGCGATCAGCTGCGGGAAGAACGACACGAACAGCGCGAAGCTGCTGAAGGACTGGCGCGGCAGCTTCGTCTTGTAGCTGTCGACCAGGAAAGCGATCTTCTGGAACGTGAAGAACGAGATGCCTAGCGGCAGGACGATGTCGAAACGCGGCGCGCTCGCGCCGCCGAGGCCGTACAGCGTCGTGACCAGCAGGTTGGCGTACTTGAAGTACATCAGCACCGCGAGGTTGAGCGCGACACCGAAGACCGCCAGCAGCCGGCTCGTGCGCAACCGCTCCAGCTCGCGGTACTTGATGATCCGGACGCTGAACGCGTAGTTGGCGAGGACGAGCACGCCGAGGATCAGTGCATCGCGCAGGCTCCACCACGCGTAAAAGAACGCCGACGCCACGATCAGCAGGATCTTGCCCACTGCAAAACGCCGCTGATGCGAGGCGATGACACCAAACGCAATCAGCACCAGCGGCAGGAAGTAGACGACGAACTCGAAGGAAGAGAACAGCAAGGGTGCGGGCCTCGGTGCTGCGCTCAGAAGAGCAGGAACGAGAGCGCCGCGGTGCGACCTGGCGAGACGCCCGGAGCGGCTGCGCTACGCAGCGCCGACTGCAACTGGCGACGCACGTTGCACACGTACCAACCGACCACGAGAGCGCGATTCACTATGGGCCTCCTCGGCCAGGCACAGAGCCCTTTGCGGGCGTGCTGCCGGTAGATCACGAGCGGCGCCCAAGATATCGCACTCGCGCGTCGGTTAGCCACGCGAGTATGAGCAACGCCCAGTTTGGTCCCATAGATCAGACGTTCATCACCGCGATTCGGGCGAGCCGATCCGCGTCCGGACACTCATTCCAAGCAGCAAGCTTCAAACCGTCGGCGGTTCGATTGAACGCACAGATGTTCCCCGTCTTCACACGAAAGCCTCCTTTGTGCCGACCGGAAGCAAACGCAGTGGGGTCCAGCTCCATCACGTAACGTAAGATGCCATTGGAGGTAACGCATAGGCTGTTTTCCTCGAGCTCGCCCACAAGACAGGACAGGCTTGATCTCATATTCGCTTCACTTGGCGACCACTCATTGCTACTTGGGCGCAGTCCCTCCAGTCGCCATTTGTCCAAAGCAGCCTGTCCATACTTGTCGGCTACTTCCGGGTCTGTCAGTCCCGCCCAGTGACCGTAGTCCAGCTCCCGCAATCGCAAATCCTGAGCGATCTCTTGCGCGAACCCAGCTTCCCGGGCCACGAGCTGCGCAAATTCCATCGTGCGGACGAGAGGTCCTGCATGAATGCGCGAGAGGCGGATTCGCGCCAGTTTCAGCGCTCGCCCGAGCGCCCGGGCTTGGTCCCTGCCCTCCCCGGTAAGAGCAAGATCTTCGTTCGCCCCGACGATACGAGGCACCTCGCCTTTCTCGAAGGTATTGCCATGGCGTGCGAATAGCAGCATCAGAGATCCACCAACTCACCCTGCTCTTCGATTAGCCGCTCGACGACCAGGACATCCTCCGGGCTATCGACAGATGCGTGCGAACGTCCTCGGTAATCGACTTCGATGACTTTGATCGGGACGCTGTTTTCCAAGGCCCGAAGCTGTTCCAGCCCTTCCGCTTCCTCCAGTGGAGACGGTTGCAGTGCAATCAAATTCTCCAGCGTCTCGAAACGATAGGCATAGAGCCCGATGTGCTGTTTTACAGGCAGCGGATCAACCGGGAACCTCAATGCGGGAATCAGTGCCTTCGAGAAATACATGGCGTAACCATCCCGGCGAGTGACAACCGTCGTTCCACCGACCGCGCCTGCCGCCTTCGCTCTGCTGAACCGGTCGTAGGTCAGCCGGTCCATCCGTACCGCGGGCGTCGCCATGACGATGTCGGGGTCCGCACGCATCGCGTTGGCCACAGAACCTATGATCCAGGGTGGCGTCAAGACAGCGTCGCCCTGCAAGTTGATGACGACGTCCGGTCGCTGGTCTAGGGCGAGTGCTGCGGCATGGACCCGCTCGGTGCCGTTCCGGCACTCGGCCGATGTCATGGCGACATACCCGCCGAATTCGCGCACGTGCGCGGCAATTCGCTGATCGTCGGTAGCGACGATGACCTGATCGATGCCGTCCGCCGCAGTGGCGATCGCCATGACCCGGCGAATCATGGTCGAGCCGCGTACCATGGCCAACGGCTTCCCTGGAAACCGAGTGGAACTGAATCGAGCAGGTATGATGACGGCGATACGCACTGTAATCCGGCGTTGGTAGCAAATCAGCGGATTATGCAGGCGCGCCGCCCGCGACGGATGCTTCGCGACGGTCGGCAGCGCACCAGCACTCCTTTGCTCGCTTCCGCGCCGGCGCAACCCCAATGCGAGGCGTTCGGCAAGGGTTCGGCGTGAAGATGCGTATGCAACGGCCTCATTCCTGCTTCACTGCCTTTTAGTTGTTCTTGTCGAGCAACGGACTTGTCGGATAGGGCAAGGTGTGATCTGCTAGTACGGCAAGTTAGAGCCAACTGGGCGACGGCGCGCGATTATCACGACTGGAAGTCGACGTGTAAATGCCGCCCCGCTCCTAGTGACCCACCACACGGAAAGTGGCGAGACGGCCGCTACAACGACGGCATCCTGCTCCGGCTTGCGGCCGTTCTCGCAAGTTGCCTATCATTCATCTCACATCATGAACACCGCATCTCGCCGGCAAGCAGGTGGAGAGTCGCTAAATCCCACCGGTCCCGGCGACAGGAAGGATGAGGCGCCCGCCGCCATGCGTCCTGAAGAAATCATCCAAACAGGCCGCCGAGTGGTATCCGCGGAGTGCGCAGCGTTGGCGTCGCTCGCCGATTCCCTTGACCATTCGTTCGACTCGGCCGTCCGACTGATCCTAGGGATACGAGGACGGGTCGTCGTCAGCGGCATCGGCAAGTCCGGGCACGTCGGACGCAAGATTGCGGCTACGTTGGCCTCCACCGGCACGCCCGCGCTGTTCGTTCATCCCACCGAGGCAAGTCATGGCGACCTGGGAATGGTGGCGGCCGGCGACGCGCTATTGATGATCTCGAACTCAGGTGAAGCTGTCGAATTGAACGGCATGATCAATTATGCCGCCCGGTTTTCTATTCCCGTTATTGCGATTACCAGAGCGCCCGACTCGACGCTCGCAAGGGCCGCAAGGGTCGTGCTTCCCATTCCAAGGATACCCGAAGCCTGTGCGATAGGTTTCGCCCCGACCACCTCCACAACCTGCACGCTTGCGCTCGGCGACGCGCTGGCGGTTGCGTTGATGGAGGTCCGTGATTTCGGCGCCGAGGAATTCAAGACCTATCATCCCGGCGGTCCCCTCGGAGCCAGGCTGCTCAAGGTCGGAGACCTCATGCACGGCACCAATGAGCTACCTTTGGTATACGGATCCACGCCTATGACGGAAGCGCTGCTCACGATGACAAGCCACGGGTTTGGCATCCTGGGTGTGGTCGCGGCAGAAGCGCCTTTGCTGATTGGAGTCGTAAGCGACGGAGATCTCCGGCGCCATATGGAAGGTTTGTTGACCAAGAATGTCGGCGAGGTCATGACGACAAAGCCCAGGACTACGTCGGTGTCGGCGCTTGCCACGGAGGCACTTGCGCTCATGAATGCGCACAAAATTACGTGCCTGTTCGTGATAGACACTGTCGGACATGTCATGGGGCTGATACACGTTCATGATTGCCTGCGCGCAGGAATCGATTTTGCACCAGCACTCTAACGATCCGCAGGAATCGGGACCGGATCAGAAGGTCGTCGCGATAGGTCCAGTATCCGTTGGCAATCGTCTACCATTCGTGCTGATCGCCGGGCCCTGCCAGATCGAGAGCCGGGATCACGCGTTGATGATGGCGGAGCGTCTCCAGGAAGTGTGCCTGTCAACGTCTGTCGCCCTCATTTACAAGTCCAGCTACGACAAAGCCAATCGTTCATCGCTGAGCGGCAAGCGCGGCATCGGAATGGAAAAGGGATTGCAGATCCTCGCTGACGTCCGCAGCCGGATCGGATGCCCCGTGCTAACTGACGTGCACCAGCCTGGTGACTGCGACACAGTCGCGGGTGTGGTTGACGTACTACAGATTCCCGCCTTCCTTTGTCGTCAAACGGATCTTCTGCTGGCGGCCGGCGAAACGGGCAAAGCCATCAACGTCAAGAAGGGACAGTTTCTTGCGCCATGGGAAATGGAGAACGTGACGAGCAAGATCGAATCCACCGGCAACCGCAACCTCCTGCTCTGTGAGCGAGGAACATTCTTCGGTTACAACAACCTGGTCTCAGATTTTCGGTCCTTGCCACAAATGGCTGCTCTGGGATATCCCGTCGTGTTCGATGCTACTCATTCCGTCCAGCAACCGGGAGGCCTGGGAAGTGCATCCGGTGGCCAAAGGAAGTTCGCCCCCATACTGGCTCGGGCGGCGGCGGCGATCGGCGTGGCAGCCATATTCATGGAGGTGCACGAAGATCCTGACCGCGCTCCCTCCGACGGATTGACGATGCTGAGAATCGAGGACCTGGAACCGACGCTGCGGCTGCTGCAGCAATTTGACGCCACCACTAAGGGGCACCCAATCTGACAGAGCGGGACGGACTCCTAGCTAGAGCCCTTCCGCCTCTGCAAGATACCCACCGCCAAGGTCCTTCTTCGAAAGCAGCGGCGTCTCCCCGGGCGCGAGCGGCCATGCTATCCCAATTGAACGGTCGTCCCAACGAATGCAGCGCTCGTCCGGCTGTGAGAAGTAGTCCGTGCATTTGTACTGGAATTCCGCGACTTCGCTCGTCACGTAGAACCCGTGAGCGAAACCCGGCGGTATCCACAGCATCCACTTGTTGCTCGCAGAGAGACGCTCGGCGACCCATTGGCCGAACGTTGGCGAACCCCGACGGATGTCGACGGCCACGTCGAACACTTCGCCTACCGTAACCCGAACGAGCTTGCCCTGCGGCTGACGAAGCTGATAGTGGAGACCACGGAGCGTGCCCTTCGCGGAGCGACTATGGTTGTCTTGCACGAACTCCGCCTCGACCCCGCCCTCGGCGAACTTGCGGTATTGCCACGTCTCCATGAAGAACCCGCGATCGTCGGAGTGCACACGAGGCTTGACGAGCACGACGTCGGGAATTGCCGTCCTCACGAACTCCATCAGAAGATCTGCTCACCCACGACGTCCAAGAGATAGCGACCGTAGCCGGTCTTCGCGAGCGGCTCGGCGAGCCGGCGCAGCGCGGCAGCATCGATGTAACCCATCCGGTACGCGACTTCCTCCGGCGCGCAGACCTTCAATCCCTGCCGCTTCTCGATGGTCTGGATAAAAGTCGCGGCCTCGAGCAGCGATTCGTGCGTCCCAGTGTCGAGCCAAGCGATGCCGCGGCCCAAGACCTCGACGTGCAACGCGGCACTTTCGAGGTAAGCCCTGTTGACGTCGGTGATCTCGAGCTCGCCCCTGGCCGACGGCCGCATGCGGCTGGCGATGTCGACGACGCGCTCGTCGTAAAAGTAGAGGCCCGTGACGGCGTAGCGCGACTTCGGGTTGGCGGGCTTCTCTTCCAGGCTCACGGCACGCCTCGCGGCATCGAACGCGACGACGCCGTACCGTTCGGGATCAGTGACCGGATAGGCGAAGATCGTCGCGCCGCGTTCGCGCTCGGACGCGGCGCTGACCAACGCGCGCAAGTCGTGGCCATAGAAGATGTTGTCGCCGAGCACGAGCGCGCTCGGCTGTCCGTCGATGAATTCCCGGCCCACAAGGAAGGCCTCGGCGATGCCGTTCGGTTTGGATTGCACGGCGTAGCGCAAATCTATGCCCCACTGACGCCCATCGCCGAGCAGCTCGCGGAACATCGGCGTCGCCTCTGGTGTCGAGATCACCAGAAGCTCGCGGATACCGGCCATCATCAACGTGCAGAGCGGGTAGTAGATCATCGGCTTGTCGAAGACAGGTAGCATCTGCTTCGAGATCGTGCGGGTGACGGGATACAGCCGCGTGCCACTCCCTCCCGCAAGAACGATCCCTTTGCGTCTCATTGATCGGCGCCTACTTCGTGAGGGCGGAGCTCCTCGATTGCCCGCTCCACGCCTTCACGCCAGTCAGCGAAGTACAAGCCGAAAGCGCGAGCGAATGCCGAGCAATCGAGTCGAGAGTTTCTCGACCGCAGCGCCGGCAACGGAAAGGCTTCCGTCGGCACTGGCTCGATGTTGCTGCTCGACATGCGCAGGGTCCAGCCGGCTTCTCGAGCCCGATCGACGATGAAACAAGCATACTCGTGCCAATTCGTCTCGCCCGCCGCGGCAACATGATAGGTCCCCGCTCGACGGGCATCCGCGCGAACGCGTTGTATGGCATGGGCCGTCAGGTCGGCGATCAATTCCGCGGCCGTCGGAGCGCCGATCTGATCGTTCACCATACGTAGCGTGTCGCGGCTAGCAGCCAGACGGAGAATGGTGCGGAGGAAATTCTTACCGCGCGCCGCGTATACCCAGCTCGTGCGTAGTATCAAGTGCCGGCAGCCGCTACCCCTTATCGCTTCCTCACCTTCGAGCTTGGTCCTGCCGTAGACGTTGAGCGGCCTCGCCGCATCCGATTCTTTCCAAGGCGCTGCGCCGCTGCCATCGAACACGTAGTCCGTCGAGTAGTGAACGAGCAGTGCGTCGATTTGCTGCGCCTCCCGCGCCAGCACACCCGGCGCGACGGCATTGACGGTCCGGGCCAACTCGGGCTCGCTTTCCGCCAAATCGACGGCTGTATGCGCAGCCGCGTTGACGATAACGTCCGGGCTCACCTCCCGCACCGTGGCTGCAAGCGCCTCCGGGTCGCGAAAGTCACTCCGAAGCCCGCCGGCCGCGCTGCGACCGAGCGCCACGACGAGGCCCAGAGGGGCCAGCGCGCGTTGCAGCTCCCAGCCAACCTGACCGTTGCGGCCGAAGACGAGGATCTTCACTGGGCGTGCTCTCGGCGCTCGTAGTTCGTTCGGAGCCAGTCGCGGTAGGCTCCCGTCCTCACACGGTCCACCCACTGCATGTTACCGACGTACCACTCGAGCGTCTTACGCAACCCCGTCTCGAACGTCTCCTGCGGTTTCCAACCGAGCTCGGTGGTGATCCGCGTGTCGTCTATCGCATAGCGGCGGTCGTGCCCGGGGCGATCCGCAACGAATCCGATGAGACGCTCGTACGAGCCGGCCGCGTCCGGCCGTAGACTGTCGAGCGACGAGCATATCGCCTTCACGACTTCGAGGTTGGTCTTCTCGCTGCGACCGCCGATGTTGTAGGTTCGCCCAACGACGCCCTTGTCGAGCACACGGAGCAGCGCGCGCGCATGATCGTCCACGAATAACCAATCCCGAACGTTGCCGCCGTTTCCATAGATGGGCAGCTTCTTCCCCTCGATCGCGTTCAGGATCATCAGCGGAATGAGCTTCTCGGGGAATTGATACGGCCCGTAGTTGTTCGAACAATTCGTCAGCACGACGGGGAGGCCGTAGGTGCGATGCCATGCGCGGACGAAGTGGTCGGACGATGCCTTGCTCGCCGAGTAGGGTGAGCTCGGACCGTAGGCAGTAGCCTCTGTAAATGCCGGGTCTTCCGGCCCGAGGTCACCATAGACCTCATCTGTCGACACGTGGTGAAAACGGAACGAGCTCTTGGCCGCGCCGCCGAGCGCCGCCCAGTAGCTCCGCGCCACCTCCAGCAGTACGTAGGTCCCGAGCACATTCGTCTGGATGAAGCTCGCGGGGGCGTCAATCGAGCGGTCCACGTGCGACTCCGCCGCCAAATGCATGACCGCCTCGGGGCGAAGCTCCGCGAAGACCCGCTCCATGGCCGCGCGGTCACCGATGTCGATCTGCCGGAAAACGTGCCGCTCGTCGTGGCGCACCTCCGCGAGAGACTCGAGATTGCCGGCATATGTCAGCTTGTCGACGTTGATGACTTGCGACCGAGTATTGAGGATGAGGTTTCGGACGACGGCCGAGCCTATGAAGCCAGCGCCGCCCGTTATCAATATTCTCTGAAATTGCATTCTGCAGCGTCTCTATGCACTACGTAAAAGGCTAACCAACTTTCCCTCGACGCGCGACATCAGCCTCGCCCATAGAGGTCGTCGTGCTTGCGCTCGGCGCTCACAGAAATAGACGACGTCGGCCCGCTGCGGACGAGGAACGTAGCCGCAGATATCCCCACGCGACGCGGTACAGCGGGTTCTCGATGGCGCGGCCCCAAGCGATCGGCGTGACGCCCGATTGCGCAACCTCGATGCCCAGGCTTCGCGGCGCGATCAGGTGTACGCGTGCGGCGCTCCCAGCAGGCTTGCGGCGCAAGAGGCTCTTCAGATAGGTCTGACCACCGCCTTCGCGTGTGGACGCGCGGAACCAATACTTGTAAGGGCGCTCTCCGATCGACCATCCCCAGCGATCCCCAACGGCTAGAACGAGGCCACGGCCGCCGCCCCGAGCGCCAGGTTGTAGATGATCTGCGTGATCGCGCCCCAGCGCGCGATCGGCTGATCGACATCGAGCGGTACAACGATGCTGTCCCCGGCACGCATATCCGTCGTGGAGCCTCGGCGGAACCACTTCGCCCCGCTCTCCGCAACCACTTCACCATTGGCGCGAACCACGTAGATGCGCTTCTTATCCGCGCGCTGGGTCATCCCACCGCTTCGCGCGATGTATTCGTCGCGGCTCAAACCCTGCTCGAACAAGTGGGACGTAGCATACTGAACCTCTCCGAGCACGGTCACCTCTTGCTGCCGGTCCGGTACTAGCAGCTGGTCGCCCTCCTTGAGCACGAGGTCTGCCGAGGGCACTCCAGCCATGATGTCTTCGAGGTGAATGACGATGCGGCCCGTCGCAACCGCGGAGCGCAGCTGCGTCACGAGCGATTGCCCCGTCTGGATGGTTTGGCTCGCGTTGGGCTCGGTGACAGAAATAGCGGCAAGGTCCCGCTCCACGCGTTTTGCGAGCACTTCGATCTGCTCGCGCTCGCGGGCCGCATCCTCCAACCGGGTGAACACGCTGCCCTCCGGAAACGCGAGGTCCGTCAATCCGCCGGCACGCGCCAATACCGAGGACAACGTCTCGCCGCGCCTGATCGGGTACGTGCCCGGGAACGTGATCTCGCCGCGGAGTGTCACCGCCTCCTCGCCGCGCCACCGCGAGACCTCCTTCACATTGAGGTAGTCGTATGGAGTAAGCGTTAGGTTGGCCGCAACTTCCCCGCGGAGCAGACCGGCGAGATCGACGGTAATCAGCGCCGTCTCGCGGTATTCGCCGTTCACGACGGCATAGCGCGTGAGCTCGGCGCTGGTGCCATAAGCGGCCTCGCTCAATCCACCGCCGGCTCGAAGCAAGTCACGCACGCGCATCCCCGCCTCGAGCGGATACTCGCCTGGTAACTTCACTTGCCCGGCGATCCGCACGATTGGCAGCGCCGAATTCGGCGCCGACTGCGCCTCGAGCTCTTCGATGAGCGGCTTGACGTACTGTTCGCGGCCGTTGTCGAGGTTGAACACGTATACCGTGTCACGCGCTTCGAGCGTCACGTTGCTTGCGCTCGTCGGCCGAAGCCACGCCTCGCGCAAGTCCGCGGAGACCACCTGCACGGCGATGTTCGGCGCGGGCTCGCGCCGAACCAGCACGTAGCCCAAATCCGACTTCGGCTTCACGAGATCGGGCGACGGCAAGAGGTCAGTGAGGTGCATGCCGCGCGACCACTGGTACAAACCGGGCTGGAACACGTTGCCTTCCAGGCGCACCGAACGCTCGAGCCGCTCGAGATTGCGCTGCACTCGGAGCACGTCTCCGTCCCGCACGGCGGTTTGGGCGCCTCCAGCCGTGGAATCGACGTCCTCCACCGTGGTCCCGCGATTGGCGACGACACGCTCGAGCTTCACTGCAGTCCGATTGGCGCTCGGATCGAAGCCGCCGGCAAGAGAGATGATTTCGGCAACCGTGCGCTCGCCCTTGAGCTCGTAGATCGCGGGGCGTCTCACCTCGCCCTCGATCGACACCGTCGCGCCTACGGGCGGAACGAAAATCGCGTCGCCCGCCTGGAGGCGCACGTCGCCGCTCGTGTCGCCGCGCAGCAGTAGGTCGTAGAGATCCAAAGTCCCGATCGTGGCGCCGTTGCGCCGCAGAGCGATATTGCGCAGTGATCCGATCGTCTTGATTCCGCCGCCCGCGAACAACGCGTTCGTGATCGTCGTGAGGCCGCTCACGGTGTAGGAGTTGGGCCGCTCGACGTCGCCCAACACGAAGATCCGCATCGAGCGCAGCTCGCCGAGGGTGATGCTGGCCCTCACGCCGATCATCTGCTCGTTGACACGCTGGGTGAGCAGGTCGCGGACCTGGGCATAGGTGAGGCCGCTGACGGTGATCGGCCCGAGGTCCGGGAAGCTGATCGTGCCCTCGCGGGTCACCTGCTGGAAGTATTCGTTGTTCTCGTTGCCGAACAGCTGCACGTTGATCGTGTCGCCCGGGCCGATCACATAGTCGGCCGGCGCGGGAACCGCAGTCTCCGGCGCGAAGGCGTTACGCGGACGCTTGAATAGATCGTAGCCGAACGGCTCGAGCGCCTCGGTGCCGACCGGCTCCAGAGGCAGCCGCGTAATGATGATCTCGAACGGACGCAACACCGGCTCGGTTTGCACGCGGACCGTCGCCTCGTCGATGTTGAGCCCAGCGAGGCTGATCCCCGCCACGCCGGGGAGTAGCAGTTGGCCCGCGCGGTCGAGCTGGTACGGATTGCCCTTCGCAAGGCGCTCTTGGAACTCGTCGAGCCGGCGTTGCTCGTCTCGCGAACGCGGCACCGGCGGAGGCGGATCCTCCTTCCGCTGCTTGAGCTCCAAGACGAGCGTGTCGCGCGGCTGGAACTTCGGCTTTCCCGGCTCGCGCCCTTCGGGCTGAGTCTGCTGCCGCAGCGCCTGATCGAGCGTCTGAGCGGTTTCGTTGTCGAGCTCCTGCGGCTGCTGCCCCGGCCGCCCCTGGAGCATGCCGACGATCGTGTCGCGCTGCGCCGGCGGAAGCTGCCCCTGCAACTCGCGGATCATCTGCTGCTGCTGGGCCTGCGGCAGCGAGTTGAAGAGCCTTATCTGCTCTTGGATGGGAATCGGCACGCCGCCCTGCGCGAGAACCACTTGGAGCGGTGTGCACAGAAGCGAGAGCAATAGGACCGCCGCGCCGACGTTCCGGCGAAGCAACGACCGGACGGCCGATGTCATCGCGATCGTGACCTCAAGATAAGCTCAGCGCTTCGGACTTCGACCAGAGCCGCGAACGCCGGCATCGACACACCCCAGTGGAAAGCACGCATGATATCGGCGGCCGTAGGCAGCCACAAGAACATGGGCCGCCGCCAGCGCGTGGCCAGCGCGGGACCAGCGGACCGACTTCAGCCGCTGCGCAGCGACCGAAGGGCGCGAAGCGCACCCCGTATCGGGATCGGGTCACTCGCGTCGCGCGCGGGCGCGTTGACGGCCGCGGTGAGCTCCGACGCGAGCTTCTTCCCGAGCTGCACCCCCCACTGATCGAACGAATTCACGTCCCAAACGACGCCCTGCACATACACCTTGTGCTCGTAGAGCGCCACGATCTTGCCGAGCGTCGTGGGATCGAGCCGCTCGAACAAAAGCAGAGTGCTCGGCCGCTTCCCCGGATAGTGCAGGTGCGGCCCTCGCCCCGCCGGTCCGTCGGTCGGGTCGCCTACGGCAAGCGCCCAAGTCTGCGCGAGGCAGTTCGCCGCCGCGAGATCCTGCTGCTCCTGTCGGCCCACGCCGGAAAGCGCCGGCAGCAGAAAGTCGATCGCCACCTGCTCCGTCCCCTGGTGCAGCAACTGATAAAAGGAGTGCTGCGCATTCGACCCCGGCTCCCCCCAGATCACCGGGCACGTCGCGCACTCCACGGGCTCACCCCCACGCCGCACCGACTTGCCGTTGCTCTCCATCTCGAGCTGCTGCAAATACGCGGGCAACCGCGCGAGATGCTCGTCGTACGGCAGCACGGCATGCGTATGCGCCTGGAGAAAATTGCGGTTCCAAATCCCAACGAGCGCCAGCAGCACCGGTAGATTCTCGGCGAGCGGCCGCCGCTCGAAGTGCTCGTCGATCGCGTGCCCGCCCGCGAGAAACGCGTCGAAGTTCCGCGAGCCGATCGCGAGCGCGACGGTCAGCCCGACCGCCGACCACACCGAATAACGCCCGCCGACCCAGTCCCACATCTCGAGCCGCCGGTCCGGCGCGATGCCGAACTCGTCCATCGCCTTGGTGTTGGTCGACACGGCGACGGTCTGCGCGGCGACGGCCGCGGGTCCGCCGTGTTCGAGGAGCCACGATCGGACCGCCTGCGCGTTCGTCAGCGTCTCGAGCGTCGTAAACGTCTTCGAGCAGATCACGAACAACGTCGTCTCGGGATCCACGCGGTCGAGCACGTGCTGCACCGCCACCCCGTCCACGTTCGAAACGTAGTGCACGCCCAAGCCGGGCTTCGCGTACTCCGCGAGCGCCGTCACCGCCATCACAATCCCGAGGTCCGAGCCGCCGATGCCGATGTTGACGACGTCGGTAATGCTTTTCCCGGTGTGGCCTTTCAGCGAGCCCGCATGCAGCGCCTCGGCGAGCGCGCGAATCTTCCGGCGCTCCGTCTCGACGAGCGGCATCACGTCCTCACCGTAGGCCAAGAGCGGCCGATCAGCCGGGCGACGCAACGCCACATGCAGCGCGGGACGGTCCTCCGTGTTATTGATCGGATGACCGGCGAACATGAGCTCGATCCAGCGCTTTACTTCCGTCTGCTCCGCGAGCTCGAGCAGGAGCTCGAGCGCACGCCCGTCGAGGAGCTGGCGGCTGAAATCGAGCAGCAAGCCCTCAGCGTCGCGCGACAGGAGCTCGAAGCGCTTCGGCTCCGCCGCGAACAGCTCGGCAACGGTGCGTCCCTGGAGAACGTCCGAATGCCACGCGAGGGCACGCCACGCCGCCGTACGCGGCCCGTAGGTCTCGGTGGTCATGGGTAGATCCTTACGCCGGACCCGACCAGCCAGAACGGGCGCTCCGGACAGCGAATCGTCCCGCAGCCAGTGAAGTCCGAGGTGCGCGAGGCAGCGTTCACCCCGCGTTCGCCAGACTTCGGCGGATGGTCTCGACGAAGGCGAGAAGGTCGGCCAATCGATTTTGGAGGATATCCTCGACGATCGTGACATCGACCTCGAGGTAACCGTGAACGACGACATTGCGGAATCCCGCCATGGCGTACAGAACCTCCGCCAACGGCGGCTCCACGATCCCCGCCTTCCGCAGTAGATCGAATAGCTCGCGGTTGGTTTGCGGCTCGCCGAGCCGGCGCGCGGACACAATCTGCGAGGCCACATCGAGCGCGGCCTGGATGGCGATCTGCAGCGTATGCTCCACGAAGCGCGCCTCGCGGACGTCGTCCGCGAGCAGCCGTGGACGTGCCAGCTCACGAAGCTCTCGCACGCAAGTCTCGATGAACGCCAGCTTCTTTTCGACCAGCGCAGCGTCGCTCATGCGGCGCGCCCTCGACGATAGCGCTCGAGATGCGGGAGTAGGTCGAAATACTCGTTGCGCTTGTCGACTTCGAACCGAACGCGTTCGCCGCTGTCGCGCTCCTCGAGAAGCTGCCCGTCGCGCAGAATGCGATGAATGAGGTCGACTGGCGCGTCGCGCATGTCTACGACATCGACGGAGCGGCGCAGCAGGCGCTCCAAATCGCCTCGTACGGCCGTTAGCGGGCCCTCGAGCGTACGCCGCCTTACCGTGGTGCCATGAGAATCGGGCGGGAAGAGGACGGCCACGTCGATGTCGCTGTCCCGACGAGGCTCTCCCCTCGCGTAGCTGCCGAACAGGTAAGCGCAGACGAGCCCCACGGGGGTCTCGCGAAAATACCGGGCAAGCTCCGCTCGCAGCGCGTTCGGGTCCATGGCCCGCTAGCTTAAACCAGGTCGGCCGAAACAACCCTCAGAGCTTGACCTTGTAGTACTCGAGATACCAGTCGACGAAGCTGCGCACGCCCTGCTCCACCGGTGTGCTCGGCCGATAGCCCACGTCGGTGACGAGGTCCTCGACGTCGGCCCAGGTATCGGGCACGTCGCCTTGTTGGAGCGGCAGCAGGTTCTTCTCCGCCTTGCGGCCGAGACACTCCTCGAGCACTTCGATGTAGCGCATGAGCTCGACGGGCTGCTGGTTGCCGATGTTGTAGATCCGGTATGGCGCCTTGCTCGTGCCGGGGTCGGGCCGATCGCCGTTCCAGGTCGGGCTCGGCGCGGCCACGTGATCGCACGCGCGCACCACGCCCTCGACGATGTCGCCGACGTAGGTGAAATCGCGGCGGTGATGGCCGTAGTTGAAGACGTCGATCGGCTGGCCCGCGAGGATCGCCTTCGTGAACAGGAACAGCGCCATGTCCGGCCGGCCGAACGGCCCGTAGACGGTGAAGAACCGCAAGCCGGTGACGGGTAGGCCGTAGAGGCTCGCGTAGGTGTGCGCCATCAGCTCGGTGCCCTTCTTCGTCGCGGCATAGAGCGAGAGTGGATGATCGACGTTCTGGTGCACGGAGAACGGCATCTTCGTGTTCGCGCCGTACACGGAGCTCGTCGACGCGAACACGAGGTGCTGCACGCCGTTGTGGCGGCAGCCCTCGAGCACGGTCATCGTGCCCTGCACGTTGCTCGAGATGTACGCAAACGGCTCCTGGATGCTGTAGCGCACGCCGGCCTGCGCACCCAGGTGAATCACGCGCTCGAGCTTTTCCGCCGCGAACATCGCGGCCATGCCGTCTCGGTCCGCGAGGTCGAGCTTCACGAACTTGAATGACGCGTACTTCTTGAGTATGGCGAGCCGCGCGTGCTTCAGCGTGACGTCGTAGTACTCGTTGAGGTTGTCTAGACCGACGACTTCGTCGCCGCGCTCGAGCAGCGCCTTGGCGGTGTGGAACCCGATGAATCCGGCGGCGCCGGTGACCAGCAACTTCAACGCAATTCCCTCTTCTGCGGGGCTACAGGCGACCGTCCGACTCCGTCATCGGCAGCACGTGCTTGATGTCGAAGATCACGACGTTCGGGCTGCCGAACGCGCGGATGCCCTTGGGCCCGAGCGCCAAAAACTCGCGGTGCGCGACAGCGACGACGATTGCATCATAGCGGCCCGTGTCCGGCTTCGCGACCATCGTGATGCCGTACTCGTGATGCGCCTCGCTGGGGTCGACCCACGGATCGTGCACGTCGACCTTGCAGCCGAAGCTCACGAGCTCCTTCACGACGTCGGCGACCTTGGTATTGCGGACGTCGGGGCAGTTCTCCTTGAACGTGAGCCCGAGACACAGCACGCGCGCGCCGGAAGGCTGAATGTTGCGCTTGATCATCAGCTTGATCGTGCGCGACGCGACGTGCTCGGCCATGCTGTCGTTCAAACGCCGGCCCGCGAGGATGATCTCCGGACGGTACCCGACCTCCTCGGCCTTGTACGTGAGGTAGTACGGGTCGACGCCGATGCAGTGGCCGCCCACGAGACCGGGCGTGAACCTCAAAAAATTCCACTTCGTGCCCGCCGCCTTGAGCACTTCCTCCGTGTCGATGCCGAGCCGAGTGAAGATCATCGAGAGCTCGTTCATCAGCGCGATGTTGATGTCGCGTTGCGTGTTCTCGATGACCTTGGCGGCTTCGGCTACGCGCAGCGACGACGCCTTGTGCGTGCCGGCCGTGATGATGCTGCCGTAGAGCGCGTCGACGTAGTCGGCGATCTCCGGCGTGGACCCCGACGTCACCTTCTTGATCGACGGCAGCCGATGTTCCTTGTCGCCGGGGTTGATGCGCTCGGGGCTGTAGCCCGCGAAGAAGTCCTTGTTGAACTTGAGGCCCGACCGCTCCTCGAGGATCGGGATGCAGTACTCCTCCGTGCACCCGGGATACACGGTGGACTCGTAGACGACCACGTCGCCCTTCTTGAGCACGCTGCCCACGGTCTCGCTGGCGCCCTTGAGCGGGCTCAGCACGGGCCGGTTGTTCTTCCCGACCGGCGTCGGCACGGTCACGATGAACGTGTTGCACTGCTTCAGGTCGTTCTTGTCGGTGGTGAACGTGAGCTTCTTCGCGGCGACGAGCTCCTCGGGCGTGGTCTCGAGCGTCGAGTCGCGGCCCGCTCTCAGCTCTTCGATCCGGGGCGCCTTGATGTCGAACCCGACGGTCGGAAACTGTTTGCCGAACTCGACGGCAAGCGGCAAGCCGACGTAGCCCAGGCCGATGATTCCGATCCGCGCGTCTTTGGGAGATTTCAAGTTCGAAGCCTCTGACTCTCGACTCTCACCGAACCCCGGCATTCTACATGCAGCCCCAGGGGGTTACGCAGAGAGCCGCATCACATCGCGCGGCCGCGCCGTGAGAACCGATCTGCGTAGGGACGGGTGTCCGACACCCATGTGAACCCGCCACTCGCCCCGGGGAAGGCCTCGCTCGGGCTCGCCGCGAGCTCAGGCTGCGGCCGACGCCGGGGAGAGCTCCGCAGCAGCGAGCTCCGCTTCGAGCTCGCGCCATAACGGCGGGCGGCCCGCGCGCTTCGCGATATTCGCGAGCATTGCCTCGTGCGCGCGGACTTCGTCGGCGGTCGCCTCGAGCACCACGAGCTCGAGCCCGGCGCGGTCGACATGCTGCTGCGCAACCTCGACGGCCGCGAGCTCGACCTCCCCGCCTCCGAGCGACAGGCTCACCTGGCCGCCGGTCATCGACAGGTAGATCTCGGCCAAGATGTTCGCGTCGAGCAGCGCGCCGTGCCCGTGCAGCTCGCGCTTCGAGTTGTCGACGTTGTAGCGCTTCGCGAGCGCGTCCAACGTGTTGCGCTGCCCGGGATGCAGGCGGCGGGCGAGCGAGAGCGTGTCGAGCACCTGACAGCAATCGCGGATCTGATGCGGCACGTTGTCGAGCCGCCGGAGCTCGTGGTTCAAGAACTCGACGTCGAAGTCCGCGTTGTGGATCACGAGCTCGGCGCCGCGCACGAACTCGAGGAACTCGGCCGCGACATCGGCGAAGCGCGGCTGGCTCGCGAGGAACTCGTCGTCGATGCCGTGCACTTGGAGCGCGCCCGCATCGACGGCGCGTCCGGGGTTCACGTAGCGATGGAAGCGCTTCTCGGTGCGGCGCCGGTTGACGAGCTCGACGCAACCGATCTCGATGACCCGGTGGCCCGCCTGGGGCTCGAGCCCCGTCGTCTCCGTGTCGAGAACGACTTGTCGCATCGGGCGGCGGTTAGTGGGGAAGCGTGATCATCGGGTGCCGCTATCTTGCCCCACCCTTCCCCAAAATCAACCCTGGGACGGGTTACTTTTTCGTTGCAGCGCTTTGCCGGCATGCGACGCGCCCAGAACGAAAAAGTAACCTGTCCCTAGGCTTGGAGTAGCGCCTGCTCGAGGCCGAGGTTCGCGAGGGCGTCGGCGCGCTCGTTCTCGGGGTGGCCGGCGTGACCACGCACCCAGTGCCACTTCACCTCGTGCCGCTCGGCCTGCGCGGCGAGCTCGGTCCAGAGATCCTTGTTCTTCACCGGTTTGCGGTCGGCGGTGAGCCAGCCCCGCGCACGCCACGCGGGCAACCACTTCGTGATGCCGTCGCGCACGTAGGTGGAGTCGGTGTAGACCGCGACGCTGCACCGCCGCTTCAGAGCCTCGAGCGCGCGAATTGCGGCCGTGAGCTCCATCCGGTTGTTCGTGGTCTCGGGCGCACCGCCCATGAGCTCCCGCTCGCGGCCGCCGGAGCGCAGCACTACGCCCCAGCCGCCTGGCCCGGGGTTGCCGCGGCACGCCCCGTCCGTGAACGCCTCCACGTCGCTCATCAGGGATCGCGGCGCTCGGCCGCGGGGCGGATCAACGAGACGCTGGGCGACGACACCGTGGCCCTCGTGGTCGGCTCGACGAGGCCGCCGACGACGCGCAGCCGGGCCGGCCGCTTCCACATGCGGACCGGCGTGAGCGGATGCACACGCTTCTGGGCGCGCAGCAAGTACCCACCCGAGAGCATCGGCAGCCAGCGCTGTGCCCACTCCTCGCGAGGCAGCAGCCGAAGCTGCTTGAACCGCTCGAGCGGCAGAGTGTGGCAATAACGCGTCGCCGAGCCGACGTCGAAGCTCAAGAGCTCGAGCCAATCGCGGAGCCGGCCCTCGCGGATCATCCGCTCGCGGCCCGCGGGGAAGCCTCGCGCCGACAGAAGGTGGCGCAGGCCCCAGAAGCCCGCCGGCGCGAAGCTCAACACTATCAGGTGACCGTCGGGCCGCAGGACTCTGTCTACCTCGCGCAACAGCGCGTGCGGCGACGAGGTGCGCTCGAGGGTATGCGGCAACAGCACCGCGTCGACGGAGTCGCTCGCGACCGCGAGCCGCTCGGGATCGCTCACGAGATCGCACTCGACGTCCGGCCGCCAATCGATGAGCGCCCGCCGTTGCGTGCGCGCGTATCGCAGGAACGAGTTGCGAGCCCCCCAGCCGCCGATCTGGAGCAGCTGCTCGCCGAACACGCGCTCGAGCGACCGGCGGATCAAGCGCTGCTCGTTCGCGAGACAACGGCGCCCCAGCGGCGTCGCGAGCCAGTCCTGTCCCGAAGATGCTTCGCGGGTCATCGGGCCTAGGGTGCCTGAGAAGACCATCACAGTTCAACGCGCTGGGTCGCCGCGAAGCGCATGGATCGAGACCCTGTCGCCAATTTCGCCCTTGCGCCGACCGCCTCGATGGGTACGATACGGTGAATACCCCAAAACGACGGCGCCGGCGGTCTATGCAAAATAACAATATGCCCTCCGGCCGGATTCGCCGATGCGCGTTCCGGACGCTGTCCCTCGTGCCCTTTGCCACCCTCGTGGCCGCCTGCCAGTCCTTCGGACCCGAACGTTCCCCCGCCGCTGCCCTCGAGCCCGCACCCACGCTCCTCGTGGAGGACCTCGAGCCGATCGCGGTGCCGCAGATCGAGCGCCGCGAACCGATGGAGGAAGACCTCCTGGTGCGCCTCAGGGCGGGATTCCAGCTCACGATCCCGAACGAAGCCGCGATCGCCCGCGAGCGCGACTGGTACGCGCGCAATCAGGAGTACGTCGACCGCGTGTTCCAGCGCGCCGACCTCTACCTCTTCTACATCGTGGAGGAGCTCGAGAAGCGCGACATGCCGGCGGAGCTCGCACTGTTGCCCGTCATCGAGAGCGCCTTCGACCCGTTCGCGTACTCGCGGAGCCGCGCGTCCGGGCTCTGGCAGATCATCCCCGGCACCGGCCGCAGGCTCGGCGTCGAGCAGAACTGGTGGTTCGACGGCCGCCGCGACGTGCTCGAGTCCACGCGCGCCGCGCTCGATTACCTCGAGGAGCTCAACGAGGAGTTCGGCGGCGATTGGCTGCTCACGATCGCGGGCTACAACTCGGGCGAGGCCAACGTCGAGCGCGCGATCAAACGCGCCGTCGCGGCCAAGAAACCGACGGACTTCTGGGGCGTCAGAAACTATCTGCCGAGCGAGACGCGGACATACGTGCCGCGGCTGCTCGCCGTGTCCGCGCTCGTCGCCGACCCCGAGCGCTACGGCATCACGCTGCCCGAGATGTCCAACCAGCCGCGCTTCGCCGTCGTCAGCACGGGCGGCCAGATCGACATGGCGCTCGCGGCCGACCTCGCGGGCATCGACCACGACGCCCTGTACGCGCTCAACGCCGGCGTAAACCGCTGGGCCACCGACCCCGAAGGCCCGCATCGCCTGCTGCTGCCCATGGAGCAGGCCGATCAGTTCGAAGCTTCGCTGGCGGCGCTCGGCGAGCGCGAGCGCGTGCAGTGGACGAAGCATCGTGTGAAGCAGGGCGAGTCGATCGGCGCCGTCGCCGCCAAGTACGACACCACGGCCGCCGTGCTCCGCGAGATCAACGGCCTGCGCGGCAACTCGCTGCGCGCGGGAGACGAGCTCCTGATTCCGCAGTCGCTCAAGGCCGTGCCGAGCTTCACGCCGGCCGCCGCCGCGCGCGTGCAGCGCCAGCAGGGCGTCGCGTCAGGGGCCCGCAGCGAGCACATCGTTAAGTCCGGCGAGACGCTGTGGTCGATCGCACGTTCCTACGGCGTCGACGTCAAGCGGCTCGCGAGCTTGAACTCGATCGCGCAGGGCGACGTGCTCGCCGTCGGCAAGACGCTCGTCATCTGGTCGCGCGAGCCGGCCGCGGAGGCGAAGGCGTCGGCGACCTTGGCCGCGACCGCCCCCACCGAGGCCCGTGCGGGGATCGAGGTCGTGCCGGCGGCGTTGAGTGCCGCGCCCCGGCAGGTCACCTACGTGGTGCGCCGCGGCGACTCGCTGTCGTCGATCGCGCAACGCTTCCGCGTCACGGTGCCGAAGTTGCTCGAGTGGAACGAGGTCACCGTGGACGACGTGCTGCAGCCCGGCCAGCGTCTCGTGATGTTCGTCAACGCCACCGAGCAGACGGGTTGATGCCAGCCCGGCTCCGCTGATGGGGTTTCTCGCCGGCAAACGCGCCGTCATCATCGGGCTCGCGAGCACACGGTCGATCGCGTGGGGCATCGCGCAGGCGATGCGCCGCGAGGGCGCCGATCTCGCGTTCGGCTACCAAAGCGACAAGCTGCGGGGGCGCGTCGAGGAGATGGCCGGGGAGCTCGGCAGCGACCTCACGCTACCGCTCGATGTGGGCGACGACGCGCAGATCGACGCGTTCTTCGCGGCCTTGAGCGCCCGCTGGGACGGCTTCGACGTTCTCGTCCACTCGGTCGCCTTCGCGCCGGCCGATCAGCTCGACGGGCGCTACTTGGACGCGGTGAGCCGCGAGGGCTTCAGGATCGCGCACGACATCTCGAGCTACAGCCTCGCGGCGCTTGCGAAGAAGTCCGAGCCGCTCATGCGGGGGCGGGCCGGCGCACTGCTCACGCTCACCTACTTGGGTGCGGAGCGCGTGCTGCCGAACTACAACGTGATGGGGCTCGCGAAGGCGAGCCTCGAAGCGAACGTGCGCTTCCTCGCCGTCGACTTGGGCGCGAGCGGCATCCGGATCAACGCGATCTCGGCCGGCCCGATCCGCACGCTCGCCGCGTCGGGCGTCAAAGGAATTCGCGAAATGATCGCGCACGTCGGCGCGACCGCTCCACTCAAGCGCAACGTCACGATCGAGGACGTCGGCAACGCGGCCGCGTTCCTCTGCTCCGACCTCGCGGCCGGCATCACCGGCCAAGTGATCTACGTCGACTCCGGCTTCAACATCGTCGGGATGTCGTTCAGCCAGGGTGGTGGCGCCTAGTGCGAGCACACCGGGCCGGGGTCGCTGAGAGCGCTCCCGAGACACGCCGGAGGAGCGTCCGTGCGGCTCGGCGGCGCACATCCCTGTGCGCCGACGGTCTCGGGAGCGCTCTCAGCGACCCCGGCCCGGTGCGCTCGCACTAGGCTCCAAATAGTTAGTAGGTGGGATTGAGGACTTCGTCGGGGATCGTCACGGACGCCTGCCGCCGCAGGTTGGCGGCGTAGCTCGTGAGCTCCGCGAGCGCGGATTGCTCCGCGAGATCCTGCTGGCGCTGATCCCGCTCGCTTTGCGGCACGCTCGTCGGCTCGCCGGCCTCGACCTTCGAGACCATGAACACCGCGTGGCCGCCGCCGGCGAGCGCGGCCTCTTGACGCTTCGCGCTGCTCGCCTGGTCCTTCGGCAGCGCGAACGCCGCGTTGAGCACTTCCGTGGGGACGACGTCGTCACGCCGCTCGATCAAGGCCGGGGGGTGCCAGACGCCGTGGTGCGCTGTAGCCGCCTGCGCAGCGTCTAGCCCCTGCTCCAGGTCGTGGAGGAACGCGTGCGCCGCGGCTTCCGCGAGCTCTTGGGCGCGCGCGCGCGTGAGCTGCTCCTTGATCCGGTCGTGCACGGCCTCGAGGGGCTCGATCTCGGGCACGCGGTGCGCCGTGACGCGCAGCACGAGCACGCGATCGGGCGCAAGCTCGACGACCTGGCTGTTGCGGCCGCTGTCGACGACGTCGTCGCCGAAGGCCGCCTGCACGACCGGAGCACCGTTCTGGAAGATCGCCGGGTTCCCCGTGCGCGGGAAGCCCGCGACCGTCTTCACCTGCAGCTGCATCTCCGCGGCCACCGTCGCGAGCTCGTTGTAAGCGTCGAAGGCGCGCTCCGCGAGCTTGTTGGCGCGCTCGTTGAACTCACGCTCGGCTTCGCGCGTGCGATATTCCGTGGCGAGCTCCTCGCGCACACTCTCGAACGGCTGCTCTTGGCCCGGACGCAGCTCGTCGAATCGGATGACATGGAAACCGAATTCGCTGCGCACCGGTGCGCTCACTTCGCCTACCTTGAGCGCGAACAGCGCATCCTCGAACGGCCCGCCTTGGCCGCGCGACATCCAGCCGAGGTCGCCGCCCTGCGCCTTCGTGCCGGCGTCGTCCGAGGCCTCCTTCGCCACGGCCGCGAAATCCGCGCCGTTGCGCACCCGCGCGGCCACGCCCTCGGCCTTGGCGCGCGCCGCCTCCTCGTCGTTCCCCTGCACCGCGATCAGGATGTGGCGCGCGTGCCGATCTTCGACGGTTTGGAATCGCTCGCGCTCCTGCTCGTAGAGCGCGCGCACCGCGTCGTCGGTAACGGCCACTTTGTCCGCGATGTCCGCAACGGCAAGCTCCACGTACTCGAGGTCGACGGTCTCCGCGGTCTTGTAGCTGTCCTTGTTGCTTTCGTAGTGGGCGGCGACCGCGGCCTCGTCCACCGCGGCACTCGCGACGAACGCCTCGACGTCGAACAGCGCGAAGGCGATCTCGCGGCGTTGGCTCGCGAGCTCGATGTAGCGCCGAAACTCCGCCGGCGTGAGGAACGTCGAATCGGCGATGCCGGCTTGCAGCTCGGCCAGCTCCATGCTCTCGCGCTGGGACGCTTCGAAGCCGGCGGGCGTGAATCCCTGGTTCTGCAGCAATCCCTGATACACGTCCTTCGAGAATTGGCCGTTCACCTGGAACACCGACGCGGAGCGGATGGAGTCGATGACGCGCGCGTCCGAGACGCGGTAGTGCTGCTCGGCGACGCGCTGCTGCATCACCGCCTCGCGCACCATGCGGTCGAGCACGCCGCGCCGCAGCTCCTTGCGCATGTCCTCGCTGATCTCGGTCTTGTACTGCTGTTGAAATTGGTTCTGGCGCACCTGGAGCTCGCGATCGAACTCGGTGATCGAAAGGGTCTGGCCGTTCACCTTGGCCGCGTAGGACGCGCGGCCGGCGCCGCCGAAGTCGGCGCGCCAGAAGACGAAGCCCGCGGTAACGAGACCGAGTAGGAGCACCGCGATCCAGGGGCCGATCGAGTCGTGGATTCGTTGCAGCATGGTTCCGTCAGTCGTCTAAAAAAACCAAGGACAGACTCTATTCCGCGCGCGCCCTTGGCGTCACGCGAAAATCAAATCTGTCCTTGATCTCAGTATCTGGCGGAGTGGACGGGACTCGAACCCGCGACCCCCGGCGTGACAGGCCGGTATTCTAACCAGCTGAACTACCACTCCGGCTCTTCTTCTGGTGGGTGCTGAGGGGATCGAACCCCCGACCTTCGCCTTGTAAGGGCGACGCTCTCCCAGCTGAGCTAAGCACCCTGGGGACAGAGCCGGTCAGTTTACGGCATCCTTCAATGCCTTGCCAGCTTTGAACCCGGGTACATTGCTCGCCGCGATGGCGATCGTCTCTCCGGTTCGCGGATTGCGTCCGCTGCGTGCGGCGCGATGTTTCACGCCGAACGTTCCGAAGCCGACCACGGAAACTTGTTGGCCCTTCTTGAGAGCCGATGTGATGCTGTTCACTACTGCGTCTACCGCACGTCCAGCATCAGCTTTCGACAAGCTCGCGGCAGCCGCTACCGCATCGACGAGTTCCGCTTTGTTCATTCGTATCCCTTGCGCAAATTGATTTAGGAACGTTGACCCCAGACGCTATGTGAGCGTCTACCCACGAGTCTTTTTTGTTTCGAAGCTTTTGGCCGCAAATTGCGTCCTGCAGTTGCGGCACTCCCGCCATCCCTGGCGATCCGCCGCCGCCTCGAAAACACGCAACCTTATACCAAGGCGGATTTTCGCGTGTCAACAAACGCTAATGCGGCAGAGTTGCTTCGCTCGCGTCGTTGTCGTCGACGCTGGTGTCTCTTTCTGGCGTCACTACAACTTCGCTGCGTATCGGCCGAGGAGCATGTTGCAACGCCAACTCAAAAACCTCGTCGATCCACTTGACCGGAACAATGTTCAACTTGTCTTTGATGTTCTTCGGGATTTCAGCGAGGTCCTTTTCGTTGTCCGCGGGAATCAAAACGGTCTCGATCCCCCCTCTGTGTGCCGCGAGCAACTTCTCCTTCAAACCGCCGATCGGCAGGATTTCGCCGCGTAGCGTGATCTCGCCCGTCATCGCCACACTCGAGCGCGCGGGAATTCTCGTGAGCGCCGACACGAGCGCCGCGCACATCCCGATGCCTGCCGACGGACCATCCTTCGGCGTCGCGCCCTCCGGTACGTGAATGTGCACGTCCGACTTCAAGTGAAATCCTTCGTCGAGGCCTAGCACGGTCGCGCGGCTGCGCACGACGGTCATCGCCGCCTGAATCGATTCTTGCATGACATCGCCGAGCTGACCCGTGTGGATCAGCTTGCCCTTGCCGGGCACAATCGCGGCTTCGATCGTGAGCAGCTCACCACCCACCTCGGTCCACGCGAGGCCGGTGACTTGGCCGATCTGGTCGTTCTCCTCCGCGCGCCCATAGCGGAACCGCCGCACGCCCAAGAGCTTCGAGAGATTGCGGTGATCGACGTGCACCATTCCCTTGCGGGGCTTGAGCAGTAATTGCTTCACGACCTTGCGACAGATGTTGGCCGCCTCACGCTCGAGGTTGCGGACGCCCGCCTCGCGCGTGTAGTAGCGAATGATGTCGACAATCGCGGAATCCGAGACCTTGAGCTCCGCCTCCAGCAGACCGTTCTGCCGCATCTGCTTCGGGATCAGGTAGCGACGCGCGATGTTGAGCTTCTCGTCCTCGGTGTAGCCCGGAAGACGGATCGTCTCCATGCGGTCGAGCAGCGGCGGCGGGATGTTCAGGCTGTTCGCGGTGCAAACGAACATCACCTCGGATAGGTCGAAGTCGACCTCGAGGTAGTGGTCGTTGAACGTGGAGTTCTGCTCCGGGTCGAGCACCTCGAGCAGCGCCGAGGACGGGTCGCCGCGGAAGTCCATGGACATCTTGTCGACTTCGTCGAGCAGGAACAGCGGATTTCGAACCTTGACCTTGCCGAGGTTCTGCACGATCTTGCCCGGCATCGAGCCGATGTACGTGCGCCGGTGGCCGCGGATCTCGGCCTCGTCGCGCACGCCGCCGAGCGACATGCGGACGAACTTACGATTGGTCGCGCGCGCGATGCTCTGGCCGAGCGACGTCTTGCCCACGCCCGGCGGACCGACCAAGCACAGGATGGGGCCCTTGAGCTCCTTCACGCGCTGCTGCACCGCAAGGTACTCGAGGATCCGCTCCTTCACCTTCTCGAGGCCGTAGTGGTCTTCCTCGAGCACGCGCTCGGCATCGGCGAGGTTCTGATGCACCTTGGTGCGCTTTTTCCAAGGCACCTTGACGAGCCAGTCGATGTAGTTGCGTACGACCGTGGCCTCGGCGGACATCGGCGACATCAGCTTGAGCTTGCCGAGCTCGGAGGTCGCCTTCTCCTTGGCCTCCTTCGGCATGCCCGCGGCCTTGATCTTCTGCTCGAGCTCCGCGAGCTCGTTCGGCGCGTCCTCCATCTCGCCGAGCTCTTTCTGAATGGCCTTCATCTGCTCATTCAGGTAGTACTCGCGCTGGCTCTTCTCCATCTGCTGCTTGACGCGGCCACGGATGCGCTTCTCGATCCGCAGCATGTCGATCTCGCCGTCGATGAGCCCGAGGACGTGCTCGAGGCGCGGGCGCACCTCGGCGATCTCGAGCACCTTCTGCTTCTCGGACAGCTTGAGCGCCATCTGGGCGGCCACCGTGTCGGCGAGCCGGCTGGGGCTGTCGATGCCCGACAACGACGTCAGGATCTCGGGTGGGATCTTCTTGTTGAGCTTCACGTACTGGTCGAACCGCGACATCACGGAGCGCGTGAGCACCTCCATCTCGCGCGGATCGTACGCGCCACCGTCGGGCAGCTCCTCGACCTCGGCCGTGAAGCACTCGCCGACAGTCAGGTTCTTCAGGCGCGAGCGCTTGATGCCCTCGACGAGCACCTTGACCGTGCCGTCGGGCAGCTTGAGGAGCTGCAGGATCGTCGCGAGCGTCCCGATCTGATAGATGTCCTTGGGCGAGGGCTCGTCGATGTCGGGCTGAGTCTGAGCGACCAGCAGGATCTCGCGTCCCGACGCCATCGCTTGATCGAGGGCCGTGACGGATCGCTCGCGGCCGACGAACAACGGGATTACGGTGTGCGGATACACCACCACATCGCGCAGCGGTAAGACCGGCAGACGTCGCGGCGCGGGGGTCTCGGGCGTGTCAGTTTGCATCGGTTCGTTCTCGCTCATAGGGGGCCGCGATACGCGTCTCGGGCCGCGCTGAAACTAGGGTCAGACCCCATTTCGTTGGACGTCGACTATGCGTCTTTAGCGGCGGCGAAATTAGGGTCAGACCCCGTTGGGGTCAGACCCACGCGCTCGACCGCTCAGCGACGCTCGTCACCCACGGCGGCCGGCTCGTCGGCCTCATAGATTACGTACGGCTTCGTCTCCCCCGTGACCACGGCGTCGTCGACGACGACCTTGGTGGCGTTGGTCATGGACGGCAGGTCGTACATCGTGTCGAGCAAGACGTTTTCGAGAATCGTGCGCAGCCCGCGCGCGCCGGTCTTGCGCTGCATGGCCTTGCGCGCAACCGCACGCAGCGCGTCCTCGCGGAACTCGAGCTCCACGCCTTCCATGTCGAAGAGCTTCTGATACTGCTTCGTGAGCGCGTTGCGCGGCTCGGTGAGAATCTCGATGAGCGCCTCCTCGTCGAGCTCCTCGAGCGTCGCGACCACGGGCAAGCGGCCCACGAACTCCGGGATCAGACCGTACTTGATCAGATCCTCGGGCTCGACTTCGCCCAAGAGCTCGTTGATGTGCTCGCCGTCCGGAGAGCGAACCTCCGCCACGAAGCCGATGCCGCTCTTGCGCGAGCGGTTCAGGATGATCTTGTCGAGGCCCGAGAACGCACCGCCGCAGATGAACAAGATATTAGATGTGTCGACCTGCAAGAACTCCTGCTGCGGGTGCTTGCGGCCGCCCTGCGGCGGCACCGATGCGATCGTGCCCTCGATGAGCTTGAGCAGCGCCTGCTGCACGCCCTCGCCGGAGACGTCGCGCGTGATCGACGGGTTGTCGGACTTGCGCGAGATCTTGTCGATCTCGTCGATGTAGACGATCCCGGTCTGCGCCTTCTCGACGTCGTACTCGCACTTCTGCAGGAGCTTCTGAATGATGTTCTCGACGTCCTCGCCCACGTACCCGGCCTCGGTGAGCGTGGTGGCGTCGGCGATCGTGAACGGCACGTTGAGCAAGCGCGCGAGCGTCTCGGCGAGCAGCGTCTTGCCGCAGCCCGTGGGGCCGATCAGCAGGATATTGCTCTTCGCGAGCTCGATGTCCTGCTTGCTCTTGTCGCGATTGCGGGTCTCGAGGCGCTTGTAGTGATTGTAGACCGCCACCGCGAGAACCTTCTTCGCGGTCTGCTGGCCGATCACGTACTCGTCGAGCACCGCCTTGATCTCGGCGGGCTTCGGCAACTTATCGCGGCCGCGCTCGGCGCGCTCGTCGAGCTCCTCGCGGATGATGTCGTTGCAGAGCTCGACGCACTCGTCGCAAATGAAGACCGACGGGCCGGCGATGAGCTTTCGTACTTCGTGCTGACTCTTGCCGCAGAACGAGCAATACAGAAGCTTGCCGTCGTCTCCCTTGCCGCGAGCATCGTCGCTCATAGAAGTCCTACTCCAGCCGGTGAACCGGCACCCTCGGGGTTATAGCACTGGTCCGGGACGTCTGCAAAGCGAAGTATCGCAGTTTCCGCCTCCCGCGCGCAGGCCCGTTCTCCCCGGCTTTTCAAGCCTTTGCGGCGGCCACGACCCGCTTCTCGAGCACGGTATCGATGAGGCCATACCCCACGGCCGCCTCGGCATCCATGAAGTTGTCGCGGTCGCTGTCGCGCTCGATGCGTTCGACGGTCTGCCCGGTGTGCTTCGCCAGGATTTCGTTCAGTCGCTCGCGCAGCTTGAGCACTTCGCGGGCGTGGATGTCGATGTCCGATGCCTGGCCCTGGAAGCCGCCGCTCGGCTGATGGATCATGATGCGCGAGTGCGGTAGACAGTAGCGCTTGCCCTTGGTTCCGCCGGCCAGCAGCAGCGAGCCCATGCTCGCGGCCTGGCCGATGCAAGTCGTGGCGACGTCCGGCTTGATGAACTGCATCGTGTCGTAGATCGCGAGACCGGCCGTGACGATGCCGCCGGGCGAGTTGATATAAAGCTGAACGTCCTTCTCGGGGTTCTCGGACTCGAGGAACAGGAGCTGCGCGACTACGAGATTGGCCATGTAGTCGTCGATCGGGCCGACGACGAACACGACGCGATCCTTGAGCAGCCTCGAGTAAATGTCATATGCGCGTTCGCCGCGCGCCGTCTGTTCGACGACCATCGGGACTAGATTCAATGCCTTGGTCTCCACGTGTTTTGCTCCTGCGCGAATGCGGGGGCGGACCTTCGCTCACGCGCCCATGAACTGCTGAAACGACCGCGCCTGGTCCTTGGTTTGCGCTCGCTCCAGCACGAAATCGACGACTTGGTCCTCGAGTACCGTGGCTTCCACCTGCGCCATCATGCCACGGTTGCTCCGGTAGAATTGTGCGGCCTCGTCGGGTTTTTCATAGGGGGACGCGAGCTCCTCGATGCGTTGGCTCACGCGCTTATCGTCGAGCTTGATCTTGTGCCGGGCCAAGAGCTCCTGCACCAGCAGGCCGACCGTAACGCGGCGCTCAGCGAGCGCGGCGAAACGCTCGCGCCCCGGCGCCTGCTTCGGATCCTTGAGGCCCATCTGCCGCATCGCTTCGGCCTGCAGCGTGGCGATCTCCTGCTCCACGAGTGAGCGCGGCACCCCGACGGAGTTGGCGCGCATCAGCGAGTCGAACACGCGGGTCTTGACGTCGCTCTTCAAGCGCTCGGCGAGCTCGCGCTCCATGTTCTTGCGAACCTCCGCCTCGAGCGCCGCCAAGACGTTGTCGCCGCCGCCGACGCCGAAACCCGCGGCGAAGGCTTCGTCGACCTCGGGCAGCTTACGCTCCTCGACCCGATGCACGCGGAGCTCGAATTGCGCGTTCTTGCCTGCGAGGCTCGCGGTGGGATAGTGGCTCGGGAACGCGACCGCCGCGGTCTTGGCGGCGCCCGGCGTCATCCCGACGAGCGCCTTGTCGAAGTCCTCGATCACTTGGCCCGAGCCGACGACGATCGCGACTTCCTTGCCCTGCCCGCCCTGGAACGGCTCGCCGTCGATCGTGCCGGTGAAGTCGATGACCGCCCGGTCTCCTGCCGCGGCGGCGCGGTCGACCGCCTCCCACGTGGCGCGCTGGACGCGGAGCTTCTCCAACATCGCGGTGACGTCCTCGGCGGCGATCGCGACCTTCGGTACCTCGATCGACAACGACTCGAGCGGCGCGAGCGCGATCTCGGGGTAGACCTCGAAGATCGCGCGATAGCTGAAGTGCTCGGCGCCCTCGGCGCCGGGCAGCGGCTCGATCCGCGGCCCGCCGGCCGGGTTCAGCTTCTGCTGGGCGATCGCCCGCGAGTAGCTCGAGCGGATCAGCTCGGTGAGCACCTCGTCGCGGACCTGCCCGCCGTAGTACTGGCGAATGACTTTCGCCGGGACCTTACCGGGACGAAATCCCTTGAGCTTCGCGGTCTTGCCCACCTTGGCGAGCCGCGCGGCGACCTCGCGCTCGATGTCGGCGGCGGGCAGACGCACCGTCATCCGGCGCTCCAGGCCCGCAGCAGTCTCGATGGAGACTTCGATGTTGTTGTTGGAAACTGCTACGTTCATCCGCTTAACCCGCCTGCGGGGTCTCCCTTACAAAAACCGTGGTGCGAAAGGGGAGACTCGAACTCCCACGGGTTGCCCCACTGGATTCTAAGTCCAGCGCGTCTACCAATTCCGCCACTCTCGCTTGGTCGGCGGTCCCGACCCGGCATTATAGACGCGAGCGCGGATTGACGAATCGCCAAAAGTTTGGGGCTCGATGAGGAAAGTAAAGCCGATGCCGTGCGCGGCGCCTCGATCGCGGCGAACCGAGCGGCGCGACGCCTAGCAAGCGTAGTGCGTTGGCGGGAAGCGGAGCCTCGCCTCGACGGGCGGGTGCGGGGCAATGGGGCGAGGGCCGGGGCGGCCGCGGTCGCGATCGCCCCGGGGAGCTATGGAATGGTCTTCGACGCGACGTTCGAGAACTGACTCTCGACGTCCTGGTCGTTGATCGCGGTCACCACGAAGAAATAAGTGCCCGGCACCAGATTGGTGACGAGATAGGTCGTGGCGGCCGGATCGTTGATCAGGGCCGAATTCGGGTAGTTGCCCTGCGCCGGGCCCCAATAGGCCTTGTACTTCGCGAGGTTGGTCAGAGCGGTGCCGTCGCTGTTCTGCGTCGGGGGCACCCACGTGAGCAGCGCCGACCCGGTCGTCACGGCCTGAACCGCGGTGGCGAACGGCCCGAGGGAGGCGGACCCGCCCTTGCCGTCGCTCACCGTGACGACGATGCCGCTCGTGGTACCGACGTCGCCGGCGCTCGGCCTGCCGGTCAAGTTCGTCAGGGCCCCGGTAGCGGCGTTGAAAGCCGCCCATACCGGCTGGTTCGCAATCGTGAATGACAGCGGGTTGCCGTCGGGATCGCTCGCCGTCGGGGTGAACGAGTAGGCGGTTCCCTGCATGACCTGCGTGGGCGGCGTGCCGGAAATGAGCGGCGCGCGATTCGGCACGGTGATCGTGAACGCGGCCAGCGACGCGCTGTCGCGGCCGTCGCTCACGCTGATCGTGATGTTGGTGAACGTGCTGCCCGCGTCCGCGGCCGCGGGCGTGCCCTGCAGGCGGCCGTTGCTCGCGGTGAACGTCGCCCAGGCCGGCTTGTTCAAGATGCTGAACGTGAGCGTCGGGCTCGGATCCGGGTCGCTCGCGGTAGGCGTGAACGTGTACTGCGTGCCGGCGTTACCGGACGTCGCCGGCGCGCCCGAGATCGTGGGCGCGCTGTTCGTGGCCGTTACAGCGAACGCAGGCAGCGTGGCGGAGCCGCCCCTGCCGTCGCTCACGCTGATCACGATGTTGCTCGTCGTACCGGCATCGGCGGCCGTCGGCGTGCCCGACAGCCTTCCCGTGCTCGGCGTGAACGTCGCCCACGACGGCTTGGTCCCGTTGACGAGCGTGTACGTCAACGTGTCGCCGTCGGGGTCGCTCCCGGTCGGCTGGAACGCGTAGGCCGCGCCCGCGGTGACCTGGGTGGCCGGCGTGCCGGAGATCGTCGGCGCGCGGTTCACCATCGTGATCGCGAACGCCGGCAGCGCGGCGGAGCCGCCCTTACCGTCGCTCACGCTGATCACCACGTTGGACGCGCCCGTAGCGCCTAGCGGCGGCGTGCCACTCAGAGCGCCGGTGGTCGTGCTGAATGCGGCCCACGCGGGCTTGCCGGTTTGCGCGAAGGTCGGCGTATCGCCGTCCGGGTCGCTGAACGTCGGCGCGAAGGAGTACGCCACGCCCACCGTCGCCGAGGTCGGCGGTGCGCCGGAAATGGTCGGCGCGCCGTTCAAGCCGACGACGGTGATCGCGAACGCCGGCAGCGACGCCGTGCCGCCCTTGCCGTCGCTCACGGTGATGACGATGCCGCTGGCGCCGAGGCCGCCGACCGGCGGAGTGCCCTGCAGTCTGCCGGTGCTCGCGGTGAAGATCGCCCACGCCGGCGTGGCGTTGATGGAGTACGTGAGCGCGTCGCCGTCCGGGTCGCTTGCCGTCGGCGTGAACGAATACAGCAAGCCCACGGTGATCGACGTCGCCGGCACGCCCGAGATCGTCGGCGCCCTGTTCGCCGCGGCGACGGTGATGCCGAACGCCGGCAACGAGGCCGTGCCGCCCTTGCCGTCGCCCACGCTGATCACGATGCCGGTCGCGTTCGCGGCGCCGGCAGGGGGAGTGCCGTCCAGCTTGCCCGTGGTC
>Ga0137409_10000018_pt1 | contig 126300 bp, 121 predicted proteins | sample CZODoug1_16funga_FD_122059 | JGI IMG/M metagenome (GOLD analysis project Ga0137409, IMG submission 122059) | Vadose zone soil fungal communities from Angelo Coast Range Reserve, California, USA - CZODoug1_16fungal (Hybrid Assembly) | ecosystem: Environmental > Terrestrial > Soil > Vadose zone... | reverse complement strand
TCCTGGCGATGCGGGCGATCCGCGCCTCGGGCTTCTGGCAGATCATCCGCGCCCAGGGCACCTACCGCTGCAACGACTGCGGCCACGTCCTCGACGAGCCCCGCTTCGAGAAGACCCACATCCTCTGCGAGAAGTGCGGCAAGCCCGCCCTCTCCCTCGATGACGGGTAGGAACAACACCAAGGCACCGAGACACGGAGTGGGAATCAGGCGATAGGATGGTTCCGCCCGAACTCCGCCTCCTCGGTGCTGGAGCTCGATCCCCCGAAGTCCGGACAGGGTCTCGCAGTTGAAGCGAGGCTTGGATCCAGCGTCTCCATGCTCGACAAGATTTGTGAAGGCCTCCGGGTCGCAGGACATGCCCTCAAGGAGTCGCCCGTGACGACCGAATGGGGTTCCCGGGCGGTGATCGTCGATCCGGACGGAAGGAGTGTCGAGCGGACTCAGAAGGCTTGAAGCGGCCGCTTTGTGTCTCCGTGTCTTTGTGTTCAGGATTGTCACAGTTGCTCCCAGGAATCGTCCTAACGGCATCTCCATGAAGCATGTCCTGGTCGCGCTGATCCTCTTCTCCGGTGCTCCCCTGGCCTTCGCCGAGGCGGATCCCACGCTGGAGGAGGACGCAATCGTCGAAGTCGCCCGCAGTTCCCGCGTGGAGCGGCAGAAGGTCCGCGTCCTCCCTCCGGTGCCTGCTCCCGTCCTGCTCCGCCCCGTCGTCGTCACTCTCCCCCCTCCCGCCATCCCTGATCCGCACCACGGATCGCCGAGGCTCTTCTCGCGCCCGCCGCCCGCGGCCTGACCTTCCCCCCGCGGCCGGTCTGATTTTCTCCCCGCTCCCAAGGAGGGTCCGTGTCTACCCACCCCTGTCTCTGGCTCGGCTTCAACGCGTTCGTGCTGCTCATGCTCGCCGTCGACCTGGGCGTCTTCCACCGGAAGAGCCATATGGTCCGCGTCGGCGAAGCGCTCGCCTGGACCGCGGTCTGGATCGTCCTCGCGCTGGGCTTCGGCGCCGGCGTCTGGATCTATCGCGGCGAGGAGGCGGGACTGCAGTTCCTCGCGGGCTATCTCATCGAGAAGTCGCTCAGCGTCGACAACCTCTTCGTCTTCCTCATCGTCTTCTCGACGTTCCAGGTTCCCGCCGTCTACCAGCATAAGGTGCTGTTCTGGGGCCTCCTGGGCGCCCTCGTCATGCGTGCGGCCCTCATCCTCGCCGGCGGCGCCCTGCTCCACCGATTCCACTGGACGATCTACCTGTTCGGCGGCTTCCTCATCCTCACCGGCATCAAGCTGCTCGTGCAGAAGGACGAGGCCCCGAAGCTCGAGAACAATATCGCCGTCCGTCTCGCCCGGAAATGGATCCCGCTGACGACCGACTTCTCCGGCGGACGCTTCTTCGTCCGCGACGCCGGACGTCGACTCGCGACGCCGATGTTCCTCGTCCTGGTCACGATCGAGTTCACCGACCTGGTCTTCGCCCTCGACTCGATCCCGGCGATCTTCGCGGTCACGCCCGACTCGTTCATCGTGTACACGTCGAATGTCTTCGCCATCCTGGGCCTGCGCTCGCTCTACTTCGCGCTGTCCGGCGTGATGGTCCTCTTCTCGCGTCTGAAGACGGGGCTCGCGCTGATTCTGGCGTTTGTCGGCGTGAAGATGGTGATCGTCGACCTCGTCAAGATCCCGATCGGGGTCTCGCTCGGCGTGATCGGCGGGATCCTCGCGCTCTCGATCGCCGCGTCGCTGGTCTGGCCGGTGAAGGAGGCGGCGTGAGCCCTATTTCTTGGGCTGCTCCCACTTGCTCCAGAGCCAGCCCTCATAGATGCGCTTCTGGAGCGGGGTCGGCGCCTTGGTCCGCCGGATCGTCCAGGTCACGTTCTCCTTCGAACCGAAGGCGACCTTGACCTCCCGGAGGAAGCCGGAGCGGAACAGGGTGAATCGCGCGCGATCGCCCGGATCGTATTCCTCGAGCCGCTTCTCGAAGTCGTCGGCAGAGAGCTTGACGCCGTCGATCGCGATCACCTCGTCCCTCGGCGAGAGCCCGGACTTCCAGGCAGGGCCGTCCTCCACCACGCTCGCGATGGAGAGGACGCCGCCCGCTTTCGACGTCCCGATCCCCAGCCAGGCGCGGGCCTTCCTCGCCGCCTCGCCCTCCTCGGGCTTGCGGGGGTCCTTCTCGAGCGCGACGCCGGCATTCCCGAGGTACTTGTTCCAGGGGATGTCGGCGACGCCGTCGACCAGGTCGCGGAAGAAGCGTTCGAGATTGCCGGCCACCTTCTCACAGGTGCGCCTGAACTCGCGCTCGGGGAAGCCCTTCCCGTCGCGGCCGCACTGCTGATAGAGGAGGCGCATGACGTCGTCGAGCGACTTCCGGTTGGCGCTGCGCCGGCGGATCTCCAGGTCGAGGCACATGGCGACGAGCTCGCCCTTCTCGTAGTAGCTCATCTGGCAGTTGGTGGAGTTCTCGTTCGGCTGATACAGCTTGATCCAGGTGTCGAAGCTCGACTCCGACAGCGACTGCCGCTTCCGGCCGGGCTTCTCTTCGTACTTCTGGATGCGCTCGGCCATCTTCTTGAAGTACTTGTCCGGCGACCACAGCTTCGCGCGGCAGGGCACGATCGTGTCGTAGTAGCTGGTGAAGCCCTCCATCACCCAGAGCAGGGTCGTGTAGACCTCGCGGTCGTAGTCGAAGGGCCCCAGCATCTCGGGCCTGATGCGCTTCACGTTCCAGAGGTGGAAGAACTCGTGCGCAACCAGCTCGAGGAAGTTCTCGTATTTCTCCCGCGGCTTGTAGCCCTGGGCGGGATACTGCAGCGCGGTCGAATTCAGGTGCTCCAGCCCGCCCCCGCGCTCGGACGTGTTGTGCAGGAGGAACGTGTAGTGCGGATACGGGATGTCACGGAGGATCTTCACCTCCGTCTCGACGATCTTCCGGATGTCGTCCACCATCTTCTTCGGGTCGTAGTTCCCCTCGCCGTGGACGACGAGGTGGTGCGGGATGCCCTGGACCTTGAAGGTCTGCCGGGTGAAGGTGCCGACCTCGATGGGCGAGTCGACGAGGACGTCGTAGTCGGGGGCCAGCAGGGTCCGTCCCCGCTGCTCCAACCCCGAGGCGATCCGCCAGCCCCTGGGGGCCTCGAGGTCGAGGGCGATCGGAGCGTCCTTATGGCCGTCAACGTAGAAAAAGACCCCGGCCCCGTTGAGGAAGGCGTGGTCGGAGTCGACGTGCGACGACTGGACCGAGAGTTCGAAAGCCCAGACGTCGTATTCGATCGCGATGTCGCCGCCGGCTTCGACGCGCCAGCGGCTTTTGTCGATCTTGCGCCAGCGCCTCTTCCCCGCGGAGAAGTCCTGGACGTTGCGGGAGTAGTCGCGGACCTTGTAGGAACCGGGCGTCCAGACGGGCATGACGAAGTCGGCGGAATCCCCGGGGAGCCCCCGGACCTCCATGCGGACACGGACGAGATGGGAGTTTGGGTTGCGGAGGGAGACCGTGTAATGGACCTGCGTCATGGGTGCTTCCTAAGAGGCATCAGGCATTAAGCCTTACCGGGCGGAGTCCGTCAAACCCTTGACATCTCCACACGGGCGGCCTAGAATATGAACATGTTCAGAATAAGCGGCGAGCCCGACGGCGCCCAGGAGCAGCTGATACTGGGGGGAGGGGAGTGGGGGGCCGCTGTTCTTCATGATGTGCGGCCCGCTCGCCCTATACCCCTCGCTTCGTGTCACGCTGAACCTGCTCCCCGGGCCGAAGCGGGATTGAGGAATTGATGGGCCGACGCGAATCCAAGAAGGAAGCGACCAAGAAGAAGATCCTCGACGTTTCGCTCCAGCTCTTCCAGAAGATGGGCTTCGCGAGGACGACCATGCGCGACGTAGCCAAGAAATGCGGGATCGCCCTGGGGACGACCTACAACTACTTCCCCACCAAGGAGCACATCGCCCTCTACTTCTTCGAGGCGGCCTTCGACGAGGTCATGGAACGCTACAAGAAGGAGGAGCCGGCCGACGCGCCGCTCGACGAGAAGATCTTCCTGCTGCTGTCCATCGAGCTCGAGAAGATCGCCCCCTACGAGGAGTTCCTCAACCTGATCGTCACCCATGCGGTGCTGCCGACGTCGCGCCTGCACCCCTTCAGCATGGACTCCCAGCGCCTCAAGATGAAGTACCTGGACTTCGTCGGCGGCATCCTCGAGAACGCCCGGGAGAAGGGCGAGTTCTCGGCCCCGGGCTTCGACTCGATGATCCTCTCGGCCTTCTGGGTTTTCCACCTGGGGATCATGATGTTCTGGATGAACGATGCGTCCCGAAAGAAGGAGGACACGTTCATCCTGCTCGACAAGTCCCTGCGCTTCATCCTCAACGCGATGAAAGGAAAGGCGCCGCTTGGTCCAAAACGGCGGACGTAAGATCCCGACCGGCGCCCGCGGCAGGCTCGTCCGCATGGGCCTGATGGGCGCCGGCGTCGTCGGCCGCAACACCCTCGCCGGCATCCGGAAGATCGGCGCCTCCGAGGAGCGGAGAAAGGAGATCGACCGCAGCACGCACGAGGCGAACGCGGTCCGCATCTTCGATTCCATGACCCAGATGAAGGGCGCCTTCATGAAGCTGGGGCAGATGCTCTCGCTCCAGGCCCAGACGCTGCCCGAGCCCTACCTGCGCCGCCTCGCCGATCTCCAGTGGGAGGCGCCGCCGATGCACGCCACCCTGATGCGGATGCAGTTCCGGAACGAGACCGGGAAGAATCCCGAGGACGTCTACGACGGCTTCGAGCGCGAGCCGTTCGCGGCGGCGTCCCTGGGCCAGGTCCATAAAGCCCGCCTCCAGACCGGCGAGCCCGTCGCGGTCAAGATCCAGTACCCCGGCATCGACCGGTCGATCGACAGCGACTTCGCCAACCTGAAGGCGATGCTGTCCACGATCCGGCTCAATCGCGAGCAATTCGGGGAAGTCTGGGACGCCGTCGAGGAGGTGCGGAAGCACTTCCACCGTGAAGTCGACTACGTCCAGGAGGCGGCGACGATCGACGAGTTCCGCCGCCTGCTGCGCGACCGCGACGACATCCGCATCCCGAAGGTCTATAAGGAGCTGTCGACGTCCCGCATCCTGACGATGGAGTACATCGAGGGCAGGCACCTTCGGGACTATCTCCGGACGAAGCCGTCGCAGGCCGAGCGGGATGCGATCGGCGAGCGGCTGCTGGACCTGTTCTTCCGCCAGGCCTTCGATTTCGGCCTGCTGCACGCGGACCCGCATCCGGGCAACTACCTGTTCCTTGAGGGAGGCCGGATCGGGCTGCTCGACTTCGGCTGCTCCAAGAAGTTCGACGCGGCCTTCATCGAAGACCATAAGGCGCTGTTCCGGATCCCGATCGGCGACGCGGACGGGCTCGCCCGCCACTACCGCAAGCTGGGAGGCCTGCACGACGGCGACCCGAAGCTCGAGGAGAAGAAGCAGGCGCTGCTGCGGGTGCAGCGGACGGACATCGCGAAGTACCACGAAGACCGGGCCTTCGACTTCGGGGACGCGGCGCACTTCCGGGAGGTGGTGGGCGGCCTGCAGGATCTGGCGAAGCTGGGGCTGACGACGCCGGGCTATGTGCTCTACATGCGGGCGAAGATCGGGCTCTACAACCTGTTCCACCAGCTGGGGGCGCGCATTAACTGTCACAGGCTGTACCGCAAATACGTCTAACCTGCGGAGCTAATTATGAACAAGTTCATAAATCTTCCCGACAGCTTGGCGGGCCTTGTGGGCTGCGTGTTCTGGATCGGCCTGCTCGCGGGTACCATGGCCCTGCTGTTCACCGCGCTCGGCCGGATCGTGGGCTGACGGGAATCGGAGGGGAGGCAGCCATGACGACGCTGAGCCTGGACGCGCGCGGCCTCTTCGAGACCGCCGAGGGACGGCCCCTGTTCCACGCCGGCTGGCAGCGCACCGTGTTCATCCACTACGCCGTCGACCCCACCGCGCTGCAGCCCCAGGTCCCCTTCCCCCTCGACGTCCGCGACGGCAAGGCCTACGTCAGCCTCGTCGCCTTCACCCTCACCGACCTCCGCTTCGCGCTCGGCGGACCCGGCCTCACCACTCACGGCTTCCTCAACGTCCGCACCTATGTTCCCGGCAACGGTATCTACTTCCTCGCCGAGTGGCTCCCCAACCCCTTCTGCGTCTTTCTCGGACCGCGCCTTTATGGACTTCCCTACCGTCGCGGACGCCTGACCTACGACCACGTCCACGAGACGGGCCGCCTGCATGGCCGCGTGGAAGGCCGCGAGGGCGCGCTCGACTTCGACGCGCCCATCGATCCTGCGACGCGCTTCGCCCCCAGCGAGCCGGGCAGCCTCGACGAGTTCCTCCTCGAGCGCTATACGGCGTTCACCGAACGACGCGGCCTCGAGCGGCTCTTCCGCGTCTGGCACCACCCCTGGCCGCAGGTCCCGGTCGACGTCACGGTGCGCGACGACAGCCTGCTCGCCGCCACGGGGCCCTGGTTCCGCGGGGCCCGCCTGGCGGGCGCGAACTACTCGCCCGGCTTCAAGGAGGTCTGGATGGGCCGGCCGAGAAGGAGGACGCCATGACCCTGATCCGGCTCGCGGGTGTCCTGCAGCTCGTCGTCGCGGGCGCGAACCTCCCGCTCTCCTGGATGCTGCGCTTCGGGAAGGAGCACGCGCGGCTGAGCCCGATCGTCCGCCAGATCCACCAGGTCCACCACGGCTATATCGTGGGCATGCTCGGATTCTTCGCGGCGGTCTCGCTCTTCTTCGCGGAGGAACTGACGGGCGACCATCCCCTCGGCCGCCTTGTCTCCGTCATGCTTGCGGTTTTCTGGGGCGTCCGCGTCGCCGTACAGCGCACGTACTACGACCGCGAGTTCCTCCGACGTCACCGCGCGGGCGACGTCGCCTTCACCCTGATCTTCACGTTCCTCTTCGCCGTCTACGCGGCGTCCGCCGCGGGAGTGCTGCAATGAAACGCGACCTCGTCATCGCCCTCGTCGGCGCCCGCAGCCGGGTGGGCCGGACGCTCGCCGCCCGCCTCCGCGCGGAAGGCCATACGGTGCTGCCGGTCCCCCGGCATTATGGTCTCCTGCCGGGCTCGGACCTGCTCATCCATCTCGGCGGCGGGCTGCGTCGGCTGTCGGCCCGGATTCCCGACGCGGTCATGCTGCCGGAACGGTTGCTGACGACATCCTCCCGGGTCGGAAAGATCCGCGAACTCGGGATCGACGTCGCCCCGCTGAAACTCGACGACCTGCGCCCCGAGGAAGCCGTCGACCTGATCCTCTGGGCCATCCACCATCTGGAGGGCCAGCCCGCGCTGGAAAACGCATGAACGGCATCGGACTGATGGAGCTGCTCTTCCTGATGGCGGCCTGGGGGGTGTATCCGCTCGGGATGGGCTTTCTGCCGGGGTCCGCCCTGCTGACCTGGGCCCGCCGGCTGCATCCGATCGCGGCGGCGCTGGCCACCGTCTCGTTCTTCCTTCCCAAGGGACTACTCGCGGCGGGCCTCGTCGTCCCCTGGCTCGGCCTGAACGGCCTGGTTGCCTTGGGGGGCTTGCTGCATCTGAAAACCGCGCTCCGCAAAGGCATCCCGCGCCTGCTGTTGCTCTCCGCGATGTTCTTCCCGGTGGTCGGCGGCATCCACCTCGTCGCGTCGCGCGACGGCTACCCGCTGGCGGGCTTTCCCGAGCCGATCATCCTGCTCACCGCGATCCATTTCCATTACACCGTCTTCGCGGCGCCGATCCTGGCCGCGCAGGCCGGCCGTTCCCGGCTCGCGCTCTATGCCGGCCTGGGGATCGTCGGCGGCACCCCGCTGCTTGCTGCGGGCTTCCTGTTCTCCCCCGTCCTCAAGGCGGTCGGCGTCGGCATCCTTTGCGTCGCCGTGATCGCCCTCGCACTCGGCCAGCTCGCCGTCGCCCCGTCGCTGCCCGGCCGCGCTCGCGCGCTGCTCACCGTCTCCTCCCTCTCCGTGATCGCCGGCATGATCCTGGCGGCCGTCTACGAGCACGGCTTCTATACGGGGCGGACCTGGATCGCAATCCCGACGATGGCGTGGTCGCACGGGATCCTGAACGGCGTGGGCTTCTCGCTCTGCGGCCTCCTCGGGTGGAAGAGCGCGGGCGCCCGTTGACGGCGCTCCATACCCCCCATGCGCCGCCCGCCCTCGACAACCAGCGTTTCCCTTTGGCAGGTTATGGCGACCTCTGAAGGAGAGAATCCCATGTTGCCATCCGCCCTGCTGCTGCTGCTGTTGTTGGCCCTCGACGGCACCCCAGAGCCCTCCTGCGAAAACGATCCTCGATCTCGGCGGCGGCGTGAAAATGGAATTCGTCGAGATCAAAGCCGGCAGCTTCACGATGGGCTCCGACGACTTCGGAGAGAGAGGCCGGCGCACGAGGTCAAGATCTCGAAGAAGTTCTGGATGCAGACGACCGAGGTCACGCAGGCCCAGTGGCAGGCCGTCATGGGCGCGAATCCGTCGGAGTTCAAAGGCCCGGACCTGCCCGTCGAGAACGTCAGCTGGGACGATTGCATGGAGTTCACGAAGAAGCTGTCGGCGAAGGTCCAGGACCAGCTCCAGGGCCGGAAGCCCGCGCTTCCGACCGAGGCGGAATGGGAGTTCGCCTGCCGGGCGGGGACGAAGACCCCGTGGAGCTTCGGCGACGACGACAAGATGGCGGGCCAGTTCGCCTGGCACTCGGGGAATTCCGACGAGAAGACCAATCCGGTGGGGTCGAAGAAGCCCAACCCGTGGGGCCTCTACGACATGCACGGCAATGTCTGGGAGTGGTGCTCCGACTGGTACGTGGAGGAACATCCGGCCGGACCGGCCACGGACCCGCAGGGCCCCGAGAAGGGGAACGGGCACGTCCGTCGGGGCGGCGCCTGGGCGTACTGGCCAGGCAAGCAGACGTCGAGCACCCGCGACAAGGACGAGGCCGACTATCGCTTCAAGACCCTCGGCATGCGCGCCGTGCTGCGCTAAGGGACCGGGAACGGCGAAGTCGACCGGTCAACGCTGTTCCATGTGCGATCTGATGACGTAGTTCCACTCGCCGTGAAACTCTTCGCGCTCGACTTTCAGTTCTCGCAGTTCCTTCCTTGAAATCCTCTTGCCTTCTCTGGGGAGCATAGGTGGCCCTCGGGCACGATCCTGTCTACGGCGCAGCGAACGGCGCGCCTCCTTGCGCTGGGCTTCGAGCCCGCGGACCACCGCCTCGGTCTTGTCGTCGAGGGCGGCGACAACCTCGTCGGGGTTCTCTTCCGCGTAGTGAAGAGCCAGGCGTCCGACCGCGAGATCGACGACTTCATGACCGTCCCACGCTCGCGCCCAGGGTGACGAGAAGTTCGTCCAGTTGCTCGAACGTCTCGGGCATCCCACCCTCCATCCCGGCGATGGCACCGTCGAGAGCTTCCTTCGAGGGATAGAGTTCGTGCATGACCAGCAGCGTCTTGCCACCTTTTTCCTCGAAGGTCACCGTGGTGACGGCACCGTCGTCACTTTCGTCATTAGTCCAGACGAGGCGCGAGTGCGGTGTCACTTCGATGTACCTACCGAAGAACTCCATGGGCTTTGAGGCATCGTTGCCGAACGCGAGACGGTACTTGCCCCCGACACGAACATCCATCTCGCAGGAAAGCAGGGACACGCCGGTCGACTTCGGTACCCACCACCGCTTGAACAGCTCGGGCTTGGTCCACGCCTCGAACACGATGCGCGCCGGGCCATTGAAGGTTCGCGTGACGACCAGCTCACGCTCGGACTTCCGTTCCACCGTCGTGCGGTTCGTCATGGGGGCGGGTTCACTCTCTCTTCTTGCGTCCATCGACCGTCTCCTTCTGTTTCAGTTCTTCAACAACCTTGTCCAACTCGTCGAAGCGGGAGTCCCAGAGCTGGCGGTACCTCTGGATCCATGCCGTCTCTTCCTGCAGTCGGCGCGGGCCGAGCTTGCAGGTCCGCACACGTCCGACCTTCTCGGTGGTGACGAGCCCGGCCTGCTCTAAGACGCCGACGTGCTTCTTCATGCCCGTGAGGGTCATGCGAAACTTCTCGGCAAGGTTCGTGATCGAAGCGTCTGCACGTCCCAGCTGCTCCAGAACGCCGCGTCGGGTGACGTCCGAGAGCGCGGCGAACGAGGCATCGAGACGGGACCTCGCATACTGAACCATATGGTTCAGTATATAACACACGGAATGGCGGCCTGCAAGGGGAGGCCGAGCGCCGCTGCGTTGCCGGCCGCCTTCACTCCCCAATCGACCTCCTTTCGATGCAGATTCTCGACTGGGCGATCCCCAGACCCTAAGCTCCCTTCCAGCGGCATCCGGGCCATGGGCTTGCTCGGAACATCCTGAATTCCTGATCCTCTCCCTCCCGGCGATCCATCCCTCCTCTTTCGACCCCTGCAAAGCGGGTGTGAAGGAATCCTTCGGGGCACTCCTCGAATGCCGTCCCGGCCGTAGCAGTCAGGGGGACTTGCCTGCTCGAACTGCGTGAGGGATCCATGGTCGCGTCCAACGCCGAAGTCCAGCTGAATGAAGCCCTGGATCAGAGCGGGCCGAATCGCGACGCGCTCAGCGCCGTACTCGCGAAAGTCCACCCCGCGGATCTCGCCCGGATGCTCGACGACGTCGACCTGGAAAGCCGTCTTCGCGTCTTCGAGATGCTCAGCCCGGAGGTCGCCGCCCAGGTCCTCGCGGTGATGCCGCACAACCACAAGGTGCAGCTCGTCGACCGCATCGGCGAGGACCGGCTGAGCGCGGTGATCGACCGGATGCCGGACAGCGCCGTGGCGGACATCATCGACCACCTGCCGGTGCACAAGGAGAAGCATTTCCTGGCGATCGCCGACTCCGAGAAGGCGGCCGACATCCAGATCCTGAGGAAGTACTCGCCGAAGTCGGCCGGCGGCCGGATGACCCGAAACTTCGTCACCGTGCATCCCGAGAAGACCGCCCGCGACGTGATCCAGGGGATCCAGGGCTGCGTGGACCCGCACACGGTCGACTTCATCTACGTGGTGGACGCGGAGGAACACCTGCTGGGGATCAGCTCTCTGGCCCGGCTGATGCTGCACAAGCCGGACGAGCCCATCGGCACCTTCATGCGGAAGGATGTCACCACGGTGCACCCGGAAACCGACCAGGAAGAGGTCGCGCGGATCGCCCAGAAGTTCCGGATCCGGGCGGTCCCGGTGGTCGACGATCACCTGAAGATGATGGGCGTGGTGACCTTGAACGACATCATCGAGGTCATCCAGCACGAGGCCACCGAGGACATGCATAAGATGGCGGGTTCGGTGATCGTCGACTCGATGACGACGCCGACCCTGGTGCGCTACCGGATGCGGCTGCCCTGGATCATGCTGACCCTGGGCGGAGAGCTCTTTATCGCGGTCGTGATCTCCAAGATCTTCGGGGAGACGCTCGCACGGGCGGCGATCCTGGCTGCCTTCATGCCGGCCATCACCGCGGCCGGCGGCAACGTCGGGCTTCAGAGCACCACGCTCATCGTGCGCGGCCTGGGCATGGGGACGATCCGTGCGGGGCAGTTCGTGAAGGTGCTCGTGACGGAACTGCGATTGGGACTGCTCCTGGGGATCACGTGCGGCCTCGCCGCGGCGGGGGTGGCGATGCTGATCGAATACCAGTATCCGTCCGTGGGCAAGCTGGGCGTCGCGGTGTTTCTGGCGATGGTGTCGGCAACGGCCGCGACGTCGCTCATGGGGGCGATCGAACCCATGGTGCTGCATCGCCTGAAATTCGACCCCGCGACCGCCTGCGGACCCTTCGTGACGATGTTCAACGATCTCTTCGGCACCAGCGTCTACTTCCTGATCGCGACGCTGCTGCACTTCTAAAGGAGGGAAAGGACAACGAATCCGATGGGGTGGACTAGAAAATCCCGTATTCGTTCAGCTTGTTGTGCAGCGTGCGGCGCGAGATGCCCAGCGCCTTCGCCGCGTGCGTGCGGTTCCCGCCCGACGACTTGAGCGCCGCCTCGATCGCCGACTTCTCCGCGCCCGCCACCGACGCGCCCAGCGCCACCGGCCCCGCCGACGCCGACTCCGTCAGCCGCGGCGCGAGACACGGCCGCACCTCCTGCTCGAGGATCAGGCCCGACGTGTTGAGCACGACCAGGCGCTCCACCACGTTCTGCAACTCCCGCACGTTTCCCGGCCACGAATGCCCGGCGAGCGCGTCGACCGCCTTGCCGTCGAACTTCACGCTCGGCTTCCCGTGCTCCTGCCGCAGCCGCTTCATGAAATGCTCGACGAGCAGCGGGATGTCGGCGGGCCGCTCCCGCAGCGCGGGCATCCGGATGGGCACCACGTTGATACGATAGAAGAGGTCCTCGCGGAACTTGCCTTCCTTCACGAGGGCCTCGAGATCGCGGTGCGTCGCGGCCAGGACGCGGACATCGGCGCGCAGCATCGTGATCCCCCCGATCCGCTCGAACTGCCGGTCCTGCAGCACGCGCAGCAGCTTCACCTGGGTCGCCGGCGAGAGCTCGCCGATCTCGTCGAGGAAGATCGTCCCGCCCTCGGCCAGCTCGAAGCGGCCGGGCTTCGACGCCGCCGCACCCGTGAACGCGCCCTTCTCGTAGCCGAAAAGTTCGCTCTCGATCAGCGTCTCGGGCAGCGCCGCACAGATGACCTTGATGAAGGCCTTTCCCTTGCGCTTCGACTGATCGTGCACCGCGCGCGCGACGAGCTCCTTCCCCGTCCCGCTCTCGCCGCGGATCAGCACCGTCGAGCTCGTCGGCGCGACCTTGGAGACCATCGCGTAGACGTCCTTCATCGGCGCCGACTGCCCGACCATCTGACCCGGCGCATCGGCCACCTCGGCGCCGGCTTTGACCTTGTCGAGCGAACGCCGGATCTCGAAGAGAATCTCGTCGCGGTCGAAGGGCTTGCGGACATATCCCGCCGCGCCCAACTCCCAGGCGCGCTGGCCGATCTCGGACGTGCCGTGCGCGGTGATCAGGATGACCTGGAGCGAGCGGTCGATGTTGAGGGCGTGCTCGAGAAGCTGCAGGCCGTCCATGCCCGTCATCTTGAGGTCGGTGACGATGACGCCGATGTCCTCCGCATGCAGCACGCGCAGGGCCTGCTCGCCGCTCGACGCCGACGCCCACTCGATCTTCTCCTGGCTGAGGAAGCCCGAGAGGACTTTGACCATCGCGGGCTCGTCGTCGACGATGAGGACCTTGGACATTCGGCTGATTATAGAACCGGCAGGGGGAGAAAGAACGTAAACCTGCACCCGCGCGGCTCCACGTTCTCGACCGCGATGTCTCCGCCGTGCGCCTCGAGGATGCGCATCGAGATGGCGAGCCCGAGCCCGGTGCCCTTGGTCTTGGTCGTGTAGAACGGGTGGAAGATGCGGTCCAGATCCGCCCGCGCGATCCCGCATCCCGTGTCCTCGATCTCGATGGCGGCCCAGCTGCGCAGCGCGCTGACGACGCCGCTCGTGCGGACCGCGAGCGTCCCGCCCTCGGGCATGACATCGACCGCGTTCCGGAGGGCGTTGGTGATCGCCTGGGTCAACAGGCCGGGATCGAAGCGCGCCGGGGGCAGGTCCGCGTCGAAGGAGGTCACGACCCGGATCGCCGGGGGCAGCGATGCCGCCTGAAGGCGAAGCAGGTCCTTGAGGAAGGTTTCCAGCGGCAGATCCTGGAGCCGGGGCTCGACCGGCCGGGCATACGTCAGGTAGGACTCGACGACGCCGTTCAGGCGGTCGACTTCCCCCACGAGCAGCTTCAGGTAGTCCTTCGCCTCCTCCTTGCCGGGGGTGCCCTCGAGATCCTTCTGGACGAACTGCGCGGCGCCTTTGATGGACGCCAGCGGGTTGCGGATCTCGTGGGCGACGCCGGCCGCCATGGTCCCGATCAGAGCGAGCCGCTGCCGCCGCTCGGCCTGCTCGTAGAGGTGGATGAAGAGCGTGCGCCATAAGGAGATGAGGGTGGTGAGCGCGACGGCGCCGAAGACGAACGCGGTGCGGAGGTTCTCGGGCACCCGCGACGACAGCAGCGCGATGACGACTGCCGCGGAGCCGGCGAGGAGGAGGAGGAAGAACACGGTCCGCACCGGGGTCTCCTTCTCCAGCAGCCGGTGGCGCAGGATGGCGACGGCCATGATGACGATGCAGAGCACGCTGCCGATGTGGCCCAGGGGCGGGAGGCCCTCCATCATCGCATGGGCCAGCTCGGTGAACGACATGACCACGGCGACCGCGAGCCCGAAGGCAACGAAGTTCGCGGCGTTGCGCTCGACGGGCGTCTGGGCCTCGCGTTTGCGCAGCTGGACCAGCCGGAAGCCGACGGCCAGCATCGGCATGAAGATGCCGAGGTAGATCAGGTTCCACCGTTCGCTGTGGATGAACGCGGAGACGGCGGGCGAGCCGAGCCCTGCCGCGGTGCTCAGGGCGAAGAGGCCCGAGACGACGTACATCGCATAGAGCCAGGGCCTCAGGCTGCGGTCGCGTCCCGTGAAGACGAGGACGAAATGCCAGAGGAACGCGGGGACCGTCGCGGACCCGATCAGCCGGATGATGTACCAGCGCGATTCGGGAAAGTCCCTCCGGAGCGGATAGAACATCCCCTGGCCGAAGTCCCAGACGAAGAGAGCGACGCAGAGCAGGGAGATCGGCAGGGCTCCGCGGGCGCGACGGGCCCGGAACGCGACCAGGTTGGCGAGGAAGAGGTTGCCGGCGCTCGCGGCGAAATAGAGGATCTCGGTCGCGCTCGGCATTCCCCCTAAGCTTACCGCCTGGGCTCCGGAGCCGTCGAGGATCGGAATCGCATCGAGATCGGGGGGACGGCCACGATCTGGTGCTCGTCCTCGTAGGTCACGCGGCCCGGGTCCGGATGGACGATCTCGCGGGTAAGGACGTCGAGTTCCTCATAGATGTCCGCGAGGGCGCGCATCTTTTCGAAGTACGGACCCGCGCCGGGCTTGAACCAGCAGATCGCCTTCCGTCGCGCGAAGACGTCCCGCGGAGGGCGCGGAAGGTGCTCGTTCAGCCCCTCGCAAATGGCGTCGAACTCGGCGCGGCGCTTTCCACTGCTGTGCTTCCAGGACTCCCGGTCCGCCATGTCCCGGAGGAGTCCGGGGCGATGGCGGCCGTAGACGTATCCCTTGAGGACGACGAAGCGTCGGTACACGGCATCACGCGTGCCCGGTCAGGCGGATCGACTCCGGCACCGCCACGACCTGCTGCTCGTCCTCATAGGTGATCAGGCCCGGATTGCGGCTGTAGACCTGCCAGATCCGCTCGCCTCCGCGCTCCAGCAGCATCGCGAGGTCGCGGACCTTGTCGATGCACGGATGCGCGTCGACCTTGAACCAGCACAGCGCGCGGCCGGCGCTGAAGACGTCGTTCGGCGGGATCGGAAGATTCCGCGTCAGCCAGAGATGGAGGTCGTCGATCGCGTCGACATCCTCGCAGCCGCGGCTCCGGCGATGGAGGATCCCCATCCGCCGGCGCTGCCGGTCGCGGGTGCGCGCATAGACGAATCGCAGGTACATGTCGGTCTCCAGGCGAGGGAAGCGGAGGGCCGGCCGGACAGGGAGGAGCGCCCGCCGGCCCTCCGCGACGAATGCCGCTCACCTCGCGGCATTCCGGGGGAGAGAGGAATTCTCTCGCCATTCATTCTCCAGGATCGCGTACTCGTAAGTGTCCCACCAGCGGCCGCCCCACCAGCGCGACTCGCGGCGGACGCCTTCACGCCGGAACCCGCAGCCCTCGTAGCAGCGGATGCCGCGCGCGTTGTTCGCATACACGTGGAGCTCCACCCGGTGCAGCCCCAGAGTCTCGAACCCGTACCCGAGAAGGAGCCGGATCGCCTCCGACCCGTATCCCTTGCCCTGGGCGGCGGGCTCGCCGATCAGAATCCCGAGATCCGCCGACCGGTTCGGAAGGCCCGATCCGCGAAGGCCGCAGGTGCCGATCAGGCGTTCCCCTTCCCGGAGCGCAACGCCGAACGAATGCTCCTCCGTCCGTTCGTGCAGCGTCTCCAGCCAGCGCCGCTCCTCCGCGGCGTTCAGGGGCCGGACCCGCTGCAGATACTGGAGGTTCCCGGGATCATTCAGCCAGGCCTGGAACAGGGGAACCTCTTCGACCTCCAGCGGCCGCAGGATCACCCGTTCGCCGGTCCGGAACGCGTTCTTCACGGCGGTCTCCGTCAATTTTTGGCCGCGAGTCGCCTCCGGAGAGGCTGAAAAACCTCGCGGCCGTCTGTAAAAAGCCAAATAAAAAAGCCCCGACGCCGGCGGGCTTCGGGGCTTTCCGTCCGTCGATTTCGTCTAGGTCAGTCCCGGACCTCCGCCGAAGCCGTCCGGGGGTCCGAACCGTGCGCCTGCATGTCCATCATTCACCCCCTCAAACCTGCGACCGCGCCCAGGGTTCGGACGAATCCGACGACGCATGGAATTTTCCCCCGAACCTTGCAGGGGCGTTCAGGTTATAGAGGGCAGAGATGGATCACGTTGTCTGCGGTTGGATGTCGTCGCACGCGAGGGGCATCGGCCCCCCTTAGGCTTGCCGTTTCCTTTCGATCGGCAGGCCCGAGGGACCACAACCTCGGGCATTTTTGTTTCCGGATGGACGTTGATGGGGTAGGACGTCCTCCGGGGGACCGGAAAGGTCTCCCGGGGACGCCCGTTTGGGCCCCCCGTGGGATAAAATGCAAACAAGTGGCGGGGTGGAGTCGTCCAACCCATAGGTGAAAAAAAGCATGGGCGATCGAGAGGGCGAGGTGACGCGGGTCCTGAAGCGGGTGGCCCAGACGCTGGGCAGCGGGAAGTACGACGAGGCCCTGCGCGACCTGCTCCACCTCTCGGAGAAGTACCCCGACGCCGGCGAGATCCGTCCGCAGATCGCGGAGGTCCTGCTGCGCCGGGGAGAGTCGCGGGCGCGCAAGGGCAAGGTCAAGGAGGCGCGCGACGACTTCGAGCGCTCCCTGACGTGGACGAACAAGCCCGCGGCGCTGGTGGCCATCGCCCGGAGCCTGATGCATGAAGGAAAACTGGACCAGGCGGATGCGCGCCTGAACGAGGCGCTGGAGATCGACGACCGCTACGGTCCGACGCACGAGACGCTCGGGATCCTGATGCTGGCGTGGCAGGAGTACGCGCAGGCGGCGAAGGCCTTCGAGGAGGCCCTGGGCTGCGGCCATTCGTCGCCGGAGCTGTACCGCGCGGTGTGGGAAGTCTACATGAAGCTGGAGCGGGTCGACCGGGCGCACGACCTGATCCTGGAGGGGGCGGACCGCTTCCCGAAGGACGACCAGGTCCAGGCGACGGCCGGCGACTCGTACGTGTTCGCGAAGGGGGACAGCGCGGAAGCCCGCCCGTACTGGGAGAAGGCCATTGCGCTGAATCCGAACAATTTCGGGGCGTTGTTCAACCTGGCGGCGGAGGCCGCGGACCGGGGCGACCGGGCCGCGTCGCTCGGCCACCTGCAGCGCTGCGCGGCGCTCGACCTCGAGCGGACGCGGAAACTTTGGAAGGAAGACCTGGCCTCGCCGATGAAGAAGTTCGGCGGGTATGCGCGCGACAACGAGTTCCGCCGCGTGCTCGGCTGGGAGAACGACTAGTCCCGTAGTCCGCCCCTCATCAACTCCGTCCATCCCGAAGACAGTCCGAGTCTGCCATGAGCAAGCTGCTGCACAAACTGATGAAGCGTCCGTTGCGCCTCGATCGCGCGATCGAGGTGCATGGGGATCTTCTGCCGGTCTTCGACCTCGACCTCCTGGAGCGGAGCTTCAAGGAATCGCTCCTGGTGGCGCGGCTGACCCGCCGGCCGTCGAAATACCTGCGGGGGCGCAGTGGCGCGTCCCGCTAGGCCCGCAACCATGGATTCCAATCGACATGTTCAAGCGCGTGAAAGTGTCCGAGTTCGAGCAGGCGGTCCTCTTCCGGGACGGCCGCCTGGTCCGTCGCCTGGACCCGGGCATACACTGGGTCCGGGGCGAGGCGGTCATCGTCGACCTGCGTCGGCGGGACACCGAGGTCCTGGCCGCGCCGGTGCAGCTCCGGGAGCTGCTGCCCCTCGGCATCCGGCTCCGGATCTCGTACCGGGTGAAGGATCCGGTGGCGGCGCTGCTGCAGGTCTACGAGTACCGGACGCACCTGGCGAACGACGCGATCTCGACGGTACATCGGGTGGTCTCGCCCGTGTCGATGGCGGAGCTGTCGTCGGAGCGCGTCCGGCTGGAGCAGCAGATCCACGACCGTCTCGCGCTGGAGACGTCGGCGTACGGCCTGCGGGTCGAGGAGGTGTCGATCCTCGAGTACCGGCTGCCGCGGTCGATCCGGAAGCGGCTGAAACAGATGGAGGTCACGGGCCCCCCGTGAAAGGGGGGCCCTTTTTCCGGGCCGGTAGCTCAGCCTGGTAGAGCACCGAACGTATTGCAACGTCTTCCGGCCGGCGGTCCACGCCGGTGCAAGTCGGAGTCCGGCGTGACTCGCCGGGTGCTCCTCTTCGGAGGTCGCGGGTTCAAATCCCGCCCGGCCCGCCATCAACACTGAATTTGCGGTCGTGGCGTAAGAGCAGCGCGCGACTATGCCAAGGTCGAAGTCGGAGTGCGATTCTCCGCGGCCGCACCAAATTGTTCCCGAGCGTAGTTCAACAGCAGAATCGCCGGTCGATAACCGGCTGACGGGGGTGCAATTCCCTCCGCTCGGACCATCCCCTTCGCCGGCCGAAAGCCGGCCTAAGGCGGATGCAAAGCGGCCGGCTTCGGCGTGATTCGAGGATCAGGGGATCGGAGTGTGACGGTTCCGCACGCCTGGCCGTGGCCCAGGCAGACCCGGTTCAACTCCGGGCGATCCCTCCATGTTGACCTGAAGGAGTGCCGTATGAAGAAGCTCCAGTGGATCTGTCCCCGCTGCGGCGGCAAGAACCGCCTCCGGTTCTGGGAGTGCCGCCGCTGCCGCGCGAAGGTCGCCCTCCAGCGCCGTCTCGACCTCGCCCTGCTGTGGGCCGGAGCCCTCCGCTGAGCTCCACCAACGGGACCGTCTATTTTGTGGAAAGCCGGCCCCGGGCGTCCCCCCAGTACAGGGCATCGCCGGCGGGACACAGCGCGTTCACCCAGTCCCCGCCCGCGTCGATCTCCCGCTCGATCGCAACGTCGTCCGCCGCGATGAAGCGCACCTTGCCGTCGCTGCAGGCGCTGACCAGATTCGACGCGGTCCAGGCCAGATCGAGCACCATGCCCTCATGGCCTCGGATGATGCGCACCAGTCGGCCGATCTCCGGCTGCCAGATCCGCACGGTCCGGTCCGCCGATCCACTGGCGAGGGTACGTCCGTCGGGGGAGAACGCGAGCGCGTGAACCGCGTCCCAATGGTTCTGGATCGTCCGCATCAGCGTCCGCCCCTTCCAGATCCGGATCGTGCGGTCCGCGCCGCCGCTGGCCACGACCTCTCCCGCGACGGCCAGCGCCAGCACCGGGCCCGTGTGGCCCTCGAGATAGTCGATCGCCCCCGTGTCGGCGTCGATCACCCCGACCTTCCCGTCTCCGCCCGCCGTATAGAGCGTCCTACCGTCCCCGCTCCACGCAACCCGGTAGATGAGGTCGGCGTGCGCTTCCACCCGGCGCACCAGCTTCCCGCCCTCCCAGATCCGCAGTTCGCCCTTCTCCCCCGCGCGGCCCCCCGCTTCGGCGACGCGGCGACCGCGGGCCGCCAGTCCGAAGACCGCGCGCGCCCCGTCCTCCAGCGAGCCGACGAGCTTGCCGTCGCGATAGACATCGACGCCCCCCGGCCGCGCCACATACAGACGCTCGCCGTCCCACGCGATCGCCGTGATCGACAGCAGGATCGCGATCATTCGAGCGCCTCCCGGATCACTTCGCCCTTGTCGAGGATCCGCACCGGCCGGCCCGTCGACGTCCGGTATTCCCGGTCCGCGTCGATCCCGAGCGCCTGATAAACCGTGCGCAGGATGTCCTCCGGCCCCACCGGGCGCTCGGCGGGAAGCTCGCCGAGGGCGTCCGTCGCGCCGACGACCTGACCGCGCCTCGCCCCGCCGCCGGCCATCAGCACCGAACTCGCCCGCGGCCAGTGGTCGCGGCCGCCCAGCGCGTTCAGCTTCGGCGTGCGCCCGAACTCGCCCATGACGACCACCAGCGTCGACTCCAGTAGCCCGCGCGCGTCGAGATCCTGCAGCAGCGCCGACACCGCCAGATCCAGGTCGGGCAGCTTCCCCGCATAAACCTGCTTTCCCTGATTGAAGGTCCCCGCCAGCCGCTTGCCCGCGTTGTCGTGCGTGTCCCAGCCGTCGTCGTTGACGGTGACGAAGCGCGCCCCCGCCTCGATCAACCGCCGTGCCAGCAGGCACGACTGCCCCACGCGCGACGGACCATATCGCGTCCGCGCCTTCGGCTCTTCGCGCGTCAGGTCGAAGGCCGCGCGCGCCTCCTTCGACGTCACCAGCCCGAAGGCCTGCTCGAGGAAGCTGTCGCGGCCGGGGAGTTCCCCGACGGAGTCGCAGAAGCGGTCGACCGCCGCGAGCATCGAGCGACGCCGGTCCAGGCGGTCCGCGTCGACGGGAGCCTCGAGGTCCTTCACCCGGAAGTCGCGCGACGGATCCGAGTGGACGGAGAACGGCTCGAACGCCGCGCTGAGGAACCCGGCGCCGCCGTACTGGGGGGCGGCGGGCACCGCGATCACGCTGGGCAGCGCCGCGCCGACGCCGAACTCCTTCGCCGCCACCGAGCCGAGCGACGGGTACACGAGCGCCGGCGTCGGCCGGTAGCCGGTGAGCATATAGTGCGATGCCCGGTCGTGGTTGCCCTCGGGCGACGTCACCGAACGGATCAGCGTGCAGCGGTCGAGCAGCGCACCCAGGCGCGGGAGTTGCTCGTTGACGCGAACCCCCTCCAGCGCCGACTTGCCGGGACGGAATTCGCCGCGGATCTCCGCGGGCGCCTCGGGCTTGAGGTCGAACATGTCCAGGTGGCTGGGCCCGCCGTTCAGCCAGACGAGGATGCAGGACTTCCCGCGGGCGTCCCTGGCCCAGGCGAGGGCGTCCGCGAGCGAGAGCCCGAAGACCGAGCCGACCAGGAACTGGCGACGCGTGCACATCAGTGGTTCGTCCCGAACTCTTTCGAGTTCAATAGAGCCCAGAAAAGATCCTTCAGATACTCGTCGCCGCTGCCGGTCCAGTGGGCGCGCTCGGCCGCGGTCGGCAGCCGGGACAGGGTCCGCAGGTAGAGGTTCTCGACCGTATCCGCGGCGAGTAGGCCGTCGATCTCCGCGCTGTTCATCAGGTGCAGGGTTCGCGAGAGGGTCTCCCCGGCGAGCACGGCATCGGGCGGCAGCGCGGCGCCCGCCGCCGTGGAGACGGCGCGGGTCAGGACATCGCCTTCCAGCGGCTTCACCCGGCGCTCGGCATAGAACGGATCTCCGCGGCCCGAGCGCCGCCCGTACGCTTCCGATTTCATCACGACCGCGACCAGGCCCTTGATCGAAGAGTCCTTCCGGAAGGAGCGCGCGAGAGCCTCGAGGAGGTCGGGATGCGTCGGCGGATTGCTGGCGCGAAGGTCGTCAACCGGCTCGACCAGGCCCCGGCCCATCAGCGCCGCCCAGACCCGGTTCGCCGCCGCGCGCCCGAAGGCGTCCTCTTCGACGACCCAGCGGGCCAGGTCCTCGCGGCGGTCCGCGCTCGATCCGAACGGCGGAAGCACGGGCTTCCCGTGCAGCTCCAGCTCTCCGCGCGGCTCCAGGTCCACCCGGCCGTCGCGGACGCGGACGCGCGCGAAGAACGCCGCCATCGCCATATAGTCCTTCTGGGTGAAGCGCTCGAACGGATGGTTGTGGCACTGGGCACACATCCAGCGCGCCCCGAGCAGCTGCTGGCCCACGAACTCCGCCAGCAGCTTCGGATCGCCGACCGCCTTATAGAGGTGCGCTTCCCGCGTCAGCAGGGTCCGCACCGTCTCGTCGTAGGGCTCCGCCCAGCGGCTCCGGAGCCAGGCCTGAAACTCCGGGCCGCGGATCGGCCACGACTTCGTCCAGAGCGAGCTCCAATGCTCCGCGAACTCCGGGCGGGACAGGAGCGCGTCGACGAGGCCGTCGCGATCGCCCGAGAACGCCCGCACCTCGGCGGGCGACGGGAGGATCCCCAGGGCATCGAGGGTGGCCCGGCGCAGGAAGGCCGCGTCGTCGCAGGGGCCCAGCGGCGGCAGGCCGAAGCGGGAAAGCTTCTCGTTGACGAAGTCATCCACGAAATTGCGCCGGTCGTGGACCTCAATCCGGGGACCATAAGGACGCCCCGCCGCCACCGCCGTGACCTGGCCGCCGTAGCGGACCATGATCGCCGTCTCACCCGGCGCCTTGACGACCCCGTCCGCGTCGGCGATGGCGTCGTCGTTCGACGAGGTCAGCGCGAGCGCGGTGACGTCGCGCGTCGAGCCGTCGGAGTAATGCGCCGTGACCTGGCCGGGGACGGCGCTGATGCGGACCAGGTCGACGGGCCGCGACGAACGGTAGGGAGCCCCGGCTTGAAGCCAGTCGAGCACGACTCGATAGGAGTCGGAGCCGGGCTCGAGGACTTTGCCGCCTCGGTGCTTGAGCTCCCGGGTCGGCTTCCGGAGCAGGAGGCTCTTCCCAGGTTCGGCCAGGTCGATCCGGCGGCCGCGCAGCTCCCGGGTGATCGCCTCGTGGTCGCGGGCCGCGTCGTAGCCAAGGAGGGAGAGCTTGAACCCATTCTGGCCGGTCGCGGAACCGTGGCAGCCGCCGGAGTTGCAGCCGAGACGCGTCAGTCTCGGGAGGACGTCGTTGGGGAAATCGATCTCCTCCGCCGGAGTCCCCGGCGCGTCGCCGATCAGGAGGAGGACGAGCCAGGCGCGCTTCATTTTCCGTGCTTCTCGAGCTGCCGGAGGATCTCGGCCTGGCCCAGGTCGTTGCCGTACTTCAGGTCGCGGACGCGCGTCAGGATCGCGAGATACTGCTTCTTCAGCTCCTCGTTCGTTCCGATGTAGCCCTCGATGTCCTTCACGGCCGCGTCGAGCTGCTCCCGGGTCGCCGCGCGCTGGATCAGCCGGCGGCAGTGGTTGACGAGCGTCTCGTCCTCGCGCGGCTTCTCCATCTCGCCGCGGCGAGGCGGGGCCGACGCGGACTTCTCCAGCTGGATCTTGAGCGACGCGATCTCCTCCCGGGCCGCGGCGAGCTCCTCGTGCAGGCGCCGCTCCTCCGCCGTCCCGGAGGCTTCCGTCGACGCCGCCTTCAGCACCTCGTCGATGGCGGCCCGGATCCGGGGCGCATCGGTTTCGTTCGGCGCCACCAGCGCGAAATTCGCCGCCACCTGGTTTTGACGGACGACGAGGATCGTGAGCATCACCTCGCGATTGAGACCGTAGGCACCGGGACCTTCCTTTCCGTCGAGCGAGATCCCCAGCGGGCACTTGAGATTGAGCGACCTGACCACGATCGGAAGATGTCGTTCGGCGCCGTCGCGGTCCTCCGACAGGGAGATGAAGCGGGTCTGAAGGCCGCGCGCTTCCTTGATCCGCCCGGTCTCGTCGAGGGCGCGCATCAGGGCGCCGGCGGGCCGGGTCAGCTCGTGGACGAAGACCAGGACAACGGGCGCCCCGTTGGCCTCAGCCAGATAATCGCGTTCCCCGCGCGAGCCGACGTCGAAGACCTTGAAGCCCGGCGTCTTCTCACCCGGCTGGGGGCCCGAAAGCCGGGCCTCCTGGGCGGAGGCGAGCGAGAGCAGGACGGCGGCGATGATTCCCATGGCTCCTCCCCGAGGGGGATCCGTTCCCCTTCAAGTTCAACGGCCGGGCGCGCCGGGTATTGTGCCCCGCCGAAAATCGCGGGGCGGGCGGCCGATCCCGCGGAAGTCCCTGCAAGCTGCTGGGGACCAATTCCTTGCCCGGAAATGCACTATTGCATTATTCCGGATTCCGTTTGGGGTTTCGGACATTGCAGGGCACACTTAGGGAGGGATGGGGCCCCTCGGGGCCCCGGTTGTTCAAGAAGGAGCTGCGGGTGGAGACGCTGAGCGAGGGCGCGCGGGAAGTCATCCGCGAGAAAATCTCCCAGGAGGTCCGGCGCCAGTACCTCGAAGTCACCTGGACCTGGTTCGAGCAGGAAGCCCTTCCCGACTACCTCCGACACCGCGAGAAGAGCCTGTGGGAGCGCTACGAGAAGCGCCTCAGCGAAATGCCCCAGCCCGCCCCAGAAGCCTCCCAGGAGGACCTCCAGGCCGAGTGGCGTGAAATCCTCGCCGAGCACCTTCGCCGTGAGGAGAAGTGGCTCCGCAAGCTCTTCGAGAAATCCACCGAGGAGAATATCGAAGGCACCATCCGCCAGCTCTGCGCCGAAAGCTGCGCCACGGAGCTCAAGAACATCCTCAACAACCTGAAGCAGCGCAACCCGCTCGGCGACGTGGTCACCGGCCTCCGCCAGATCTGGGCGGAGCAGTTCCAGCCGATCTGAGCGCCGTCGTCGTCAGGCCTTCCCCTCCCACTCCGCATGGAAGCGTTCCAGGAACTCCTCCAGGAAGGCGTGACGCTCCCGCGCGATGCGCCGACCTTCGCGCGTATGCAGACGGCCTTTCAGCAGCAGCAGCTTCTCGTGGAAATGGTTGATGGTGTGTCCCTTCGCCTTCTTGTACGCCGCGAAGCTCCGGTGCAGCACCGGCTTCACACCCGGCTCGTACATCAACCGGTTCTTCGCCCCGCCGTACGCGAACGCCCGCGCGACGCCGATGGCGCCGATCGCGTCCAGCCGGTCCGCGTCCTGCACGATCCGCGACTCGAGCGACGTGGGCCGGTCCGCGACCCCCGCGCCCTTATAGCTGATCTCCCGGCACACCTGCTGGACGCGGACGATCAGCGCGGCCTCCGCCCGATGACGCCGGAGCAGGCGTGCCGCCTCGCGCGGCGCCGCCTCCTCGTCGCCTCCGTGGAACTTCCAGTCGCCCACGTCATGGAGCAGCGCGCCTAGCGACACGACCGCGCGATCCGCCCGCGGCTCCGTTTTCGCCAGCCGGTCGGCCGTCTGCCATACCCGCCACACGTGCCACCAGTCGTGGCCCGTGCCGTCGCCTTCCATGGCGCTGCGGACCGACCGGGAGACCCGGGCGATGAGGGCGTTCATGAGGGGAGGCTCAGACCTGGACCGACTTCCACTCCGCACTGCCCGGCGGCGCTGGAGGCGGAACCGGCGCGCCCAGGCTCAGCGCCTTAAGGCGCGCGTCGAGTGCGACGCGCTCGATTCCGAGTTTCTTCGCGGCTGCGCTCAGGTCGCCCTGCGAGCCGTGCAGCGCCTCGACGATGACCTCCTTCTCGAAGGCCGGGACCAGCTCCTCCAGCGACTTCGCCGAGCCCCACGAGCCCGACGAGATGCGCCGGAGCTGGGCGAGCCGCGTCGCCGCAAAGATCGCCAGGGCCGATGCGAAGCGCAGGTCGGACGACTTGAAGCGAGGCCGCGCGTCGCCCTCCGGGATCCGCGCGTCCAGGTAGACCAGGCCGAGATAGCCGGACTTCGTCGCCAGCGGCGCGCAGAGGATGCCGATGCCCTTCCCTTCGTTCGGCTGACGGCGGATCACGTCGGTCGCGATCACCGCGCGGCGCTCCTTGGACACCTGGTGATGCAGCACGTTGGACAGGTAGAACTCCTCGTCCCCCGACGGCGCCCGCCGCGCCGCGGGCTTGAGCGATCCGGAGCCGTCGGTCACCATGACGAAGCCGCGCTCCGCCGAAATCGCGAGCATCAGCGCTTCCAGCAGATTCCTGGCGATCTCCTTCTCGTCGTCGAGCGCGATCATGCCGGCCGCAACGCCGAGCAGCTTCTGCAGCCGCTCGTCGGGCTCGCCCGGGGCGAAGGGGTCCGCGACGCTGTCGATGGCCGCCGCCCTCGGCAGCTTCTCGGGATCCTTGGTGGGGTCGAAGACGAGGACGTGCTCGCCGACCTCGAGCTGGTCGTCCGGCCTCAGGATGGCCTCCCGCACCGACTGGCCGTTGACGAAGATGCCGTTCCGGCTGCCGTTGTCCTTGATGAGCATGCCGTCGGGGCGCTTTTCCATCCGCGCGTGGATCCGGGACACATGGCGCCCGTCCAGGCGGACGGCGCAGTTCTCGCCCCGGCCGATGGAGGCGAGCTCGGACACCTCGAAGGTCTTTCCGCGCAGCGGGCCCTCGATGACGAAGAATTTGCTCATGAGGTCAGCATCGAAAACCAGTCGGAGGCGCCGGCCGACCACTCGTGAAGCGCGTCGGCGAGGTCTTTCGCCGTAGCATATCGGCGCGCCGGATCCTTGTCCATCGCCTTCAAAATGATCCGCTCCAGCTCGACGTCGAGCGCAGGGTCCACCGTCCGCGGAGCCGCCGGCGCGACACGCGCCAACTTCTCCAGAACCTCCGCCGTCGACCGCCCGGTATACGGCGCCCGTCCGGTCGCCGCCTCGTACAACACGGCCCCCAAAGAGTAGACGTCGGATCGGCCGTCGATCACGTCATTCATCGCCGCAGCCTGTTCGGGGCTCATGTAGACCGGCGTCCCCGCCGTCACCCCGGCCTTCCACTTCGCCCCCAGCACCCGGGCGATCCCGAAGTCCGTCAGTTTCGGCGAGCCGTCGCTCTTGAGCAGGATGTTGCTCGGGACCACGTCCCCGTGCACCACCCCGTTCCGGTGCGCGTGGTGCAGGCCCCGTGCCACGGCCGAGAGGATCAGGGCCGCGTGCTTGGGCGTGAAGGCCCGCCGGGCGATCGCCTTCGCGAAGGAGGGGCCTTCGACGTATTCCAGCACGAGGTAGAACTTGCCGCGATCGCGGCCCGCGTCGAGCACTTTCACGATCGCCGGATGGGCGAGCCGCGCCATGATGAGGCCTTCCTGCACGAAGCGGTCGGTGAGCGTCTCGTCCTTCGCCCACCCGTCCGCCAGGACCTTGAGGGCGACCACGACGCCGTCCCGGTCGGCCTTGTAGACCGTGCCCATCGCGCCTTTGCCCAGCTCGCCCAGCACCGCGCAGCCGCCAAGGGTGTCCATGCGTGTCCGTCCGATTATAACGGGACGCGCCCCGGGTTCCCCTCCTCAAAAATCTTTGTGGTGGGCCCGGATTTTTGTACATTCTCTATTCGTGGAAAGTAGCGTTCTTACCGTCATGTTCACCGACCTCGTCGGCTCGGTGAAGATGTACAACAAGGTTTCCGACTCCATCGCCGTGGAACTCGTGAGAAGCCTTGAAACCCAGGTCGTCGAGGTCCTCCCCAAGTACCGGGGGAAGATGATCAAGTCCACCGGCGACGGCCAGCTGCTGACGTTCGAGGACGCCCCCAACGCCGCCAAGGCCGCCCAGGAGGTCCACCGCCTCTGCGACCTCCTCGCCCGCAACAAGATGACGGACATCTTCGTCCGCATCGCCCTCAACACGGGGGAGGTCTTCCAGGGCGACACCGACATCCACGGCAATTCGGTGAACCTCGCGGCCCGGCTGCTCACGGTCTGCGGCGCCTGCGAGACCACCGTCACGGCCGAGACCTGGGGAACGATGCAGCAGGAGGACCGCAAGGGCTTCCTCCCGCACGGCCCGGAGGTGTTCAAGGGCTTCACCCGCTACACCCGCATCTACAAGAAGCCCAACCCCAATCCGTTGACGGACGTGACCTTCCGGCCCGAGTCCCTCGGCGGCGACGACACGTCGCTGGTCGTCACCGAGTCGATGCCGAAGCACCAGCGCTACGTCGCCACGCTCGACCACCCCCAGGGCAAGAAGACCTTCGAGATCAAGGAAGGCGAGACGCACGTGCTCGGCCGCGCGCCGGAATGCAACACCGTGGTGACCGACAAGATGTTCTCGGGCACCCATATGGCGCTGGCGGTCGTCGACGGCGTGCTGTGGGTTTTCGACCTTCAGAGCTCGAACGGAATCACGTTCCGCGGGAAGAAGATCAAGCGGCGGAAGCCGGTGTCGGTGAACGACATGATCCAGCTTCCCACCGGCAACCTGCAGTTCAAGCTCCCGTAGAGGCCTGCGCTTCCGCCTCGATCTGCCCGCCGGCGATCCTTACGGCCGGACTTCCGTCACCTTGATCGAGTCCACCCAGAACGATCCCCGCTCGTCCTCCTCGCCGTACATCAGGAGGAGATCGCTGATCGGCGACCCGGGCGCCGGGCGGCCCGTGATCCGGGTCTTGTCGGACGGGACCAGGTCGTCGAAGGCGATCGTCAGCGTCCGCCACTCGCTGCTCCGCAGGATGGGGACCTCCGCCTTATAGGTCGTGCGGACGTCGCCGGCGAAGAGCTGGACCTTGAGCTTCGACGTGCGGTCGGCGCGGCAGACGATCGTCAGGGCGCCGCGCACCGGGACCTCGAAAAGGGGCTTCTCCGCAGCGAGATGGAGCGTCGGCCCGCTGCCGGGCCGGACCGCCGCCTTCGCGACCCCTTTGTCGATCTCGGCCTCCCAGGCCCCGGGCTTCGTGAACTCCTCGGCATAAAGTGTCAGCTCCGCCGGGCGATGGCCGCGCACCCACGCGAATGCGCGGAAATCCGCCGGCGCAGCCGGTCCCAGGGTTCCGTCCTCGGCCGCCTGCAGCATTTCCGCAGCGCGCAGCGTGACCCGGCCGCGAGCGCTCTGCACGTCCACGCGCCCCTTCTCGACCGTCAGGATCGAGCGGCCGGAAACCACCCTGACCGAGAAGACGGTGCCGAGCGGGGTCGCGTCGCAGGCCTTCGTGACGACCTTGATCTCCGGGCCGGGGCCGATGAGATCCGCGAGGACTTCGCCCTGTTCCAGGACGAGGGCCAGCCGCTTCTCCTCAGGACGGAACTCGACGACCGTCCTTGGGGACAGGAGGACGACGCGGTCGTCCGCGAGCGTCAGCCGGACGAGCGCCGACGCTTTGAGCTTGTCCCCCGCCGCCACGCCGACCTCCTTCTGCTTCCCGCGGAGGGTCTTCTCGGCGAGGTCGAACGTGCCCTCGATCTCCCGGATGACGGCGACCGCGCGGGCCGCTCGAGTCGACGGCGGCGTATCGGCGGGGGGCGGCGTTTTCACGGGAGCCGGCGGCTCGGATTCAGGCTTCTCCGGTTCCTCCTTCGGCGCCGGCCCGACGGGAGGCTCGACCTGCGGCGGGACGATGGGCCGTCGTGGGGGCGACGGCAGCGGAATCACGGGGGCCGGCGGGGGAGGCGCGGACGGCCGGACGGTCGGCGTTCCGGGGACCGGGACGGGAACCTGGACGATCGGCTCGCCCGCGGGCTTCCTCTCCGAGCGCAGCGCCGAGCCAATCAGGAGGATCGTCACCGCGGCCGCGAGCCCGGCGCCCACCCAGGCCGCGATCGGCGTCGGGGCGCCGGTCGCCGCGCGACGGCCGGAGATCCGGGAGCGCCAGCGCAATTCCGCGCGCCGCGCGGAGTCGTCCAGCCCCCGGTACATCGCGTCCAGCCGCCGTTCCAGGTCGTCGTCGTTCATGGCCGTTCCAATCTCGCCCTCAGCTGCTCATAGGCCCGGGACAGGGTCTTCGTCACCGTCCCGATCGGCCGTCCGAGCTCCCGGGCAATTTCCTCGCAACTCAGCCCGCGGTCGTGTCGCAGCGCCAGGATCTGCTGCACCTCGGGCGCCAGTTCCGAAACCGCGCGGGCCAGCGGAAGATCCGGCCCGTCCTCCCGGCGCGGCAGCGCGGGCGGCGCCAGCGCACCGCGGGCCTTCTGCTCCGCCTGCTTCCGGCGCAGCCACTCCTGGCCGATGAAGCCGCCGATCGACAGCAGCCAGCTGCCGAAGGCGCGGGGATCCCGCAGCCGGCCCAGTCCCTGCCATGCCCTCAAAAACGTCTCCTGGGCCAGGTCCTCAGCCACGGTCGAGTCCTTCGTCCAGCCGATCTGCCGCGCGACCACCGCGCGCGAATAGCGCGACACGAGCTCGCCGAAGGCCCTGCGATCGCCCTGCCGGGCGGCGAGAACCAGGGCCGCTTCTTCCATCTCTAGGGTGACTATAGCGGGCAATCTTGCGGCCGATTTCGTTTTTCCGCCGCAAGGGGAGACGCGCGACGCACTCTTGCTGCAACCCGGCTCGTGCGACCGGGAAATTCGCGGCGGCCGCGGTTCCTGTCCGCGGGCATCGCCCTACCCCTGGGGGTGATTCGGAAGCGGGACGGTTCGGGTGGGAGGCTGGAATGAACATTCATGACCGCGGGGTGTCGCTGATCGTCCGTGTCGCCGGCGTGTTTCTGCTCGTCCTCGGAGCGGTCTCCGGAGGCTCCGAGGCGCGCGTGTACTTCTTCCAGGCCGCCCCGGTCATCCCGGTTCCGAACCTGGTCGGCTACTGGGCCGTCGACGGCCCCGTGGCGGACATGGCGACCATCGCGCAGGACTCGTCGGGCAACAACAACAACGGCACCTACACCAGCGGCGCCACCAGCATGGCGGCGGCCCCGACCGTCCCGCCGGGCAACACGCGAAGCTTCGCCTTCACCCAGGCCGCCCGGCAGTACATCAGCGTTCCGAGCTTTGCGTCCCTTCAGCTGACCGGCTCCTGCACCCTGGCCGCCTGGATCCGTCCCACGATCGACAGCACGTTCCAGGAGGGCATCCTCGAAAAGTACGACGGGAGCATCTCGGACGGATACTCCTTCCGACTCGACGGGAACGAGAATCTGAGCTGCACGATGTTCAACGGAACCACCGCCGGGGGCGTCTCGACCGCTCCGCGCGCGATCCCCTTGAATACGTGGACCCACGTGGCGGGCGTCTACTCCATGGCCGCGAGCACCGTGACGAACTACGTCAACGCCGTGGCGGATCCCAGCGTCGCGACCGGCGTGCTCCCTCCCACCGCGGGAGCAAGTCCGCTGCAGATCGGCGACGACTATGGGGCGAACGCGTTCAACGGCAACATCGACGAAGTGCGCATCTACAACCGCGCGCTGACCGTCAACGAGGTGGCCGTCCTCAAGAACGGGCAGCCGGCGCCGACGGCGCTGCTGGCGACGGGAGGCACGGGCCGGATCCAGCTCACCTGGTCCCCGGCCTCCAACGCCGGAACCGTTCCCGTCACCTACAGCCTGCTCCGCGGGACCGCGTCTGGTGTTTACACGACCGTGACGAACGGCATCCCCACCACGGCTTATGACGACCCCATCGCGGGCGGCGGCGGCCCCTTCTATTATGTGGTCGTCGCGGTCAGCGTCATGACCTCCGGCCCCACCAACGAGCAGTCGGCCACGGCGACCTTCGCCCCTCCGCCCCCTCCCCGGACCCAGAAGGTCGGGAAACCGGACAAGAAGCTGTGCGGGATGGGAGCCGTCGAGGGCAGCCCTTTCGCCCCCGGCCTCCTGGGAGCCCTGGCGATCAGCGCCCTCCTCGTCGGGCTCGCCGCGAGGCGGCGCTTCCAGGGTTAGGGCTTGCGACCCCGGTAAAATCCGGGATATAATCTGCAACGATGTCAGAGACCATCCGGATGCCCAATCCCGAGGAGGATAAGGGCAGCGTCGACGTCACGAGCAAGCCCCCCTCCTCCGCCAAGCCGACCTCCTCCTCCTCGGCGAAGGCTCCCTCGTCCCTGACCAGCGCGCCGAGCAACCCGGCGGGGCTGGAACAGACGATCAAGTCCGACTCCAGCCAGCAGCCCAAGTCGGACTCGCGCACCCAGGGCGGAACCCTGAAGAAGGGGGGATCCTCGTCGGGGAAGTCGCGTCTCGACGACGTACCGGCCGAAGCGATCCCCTACATCGAGGACCCCACCCGGAACCTGGGCCAATACATTCTGGTGAAGCAGATCGGCAAGGGCGGCATGGGCGCCGTTTGGAAGGCCTGGGACAAGAAACTGACGCGCTGGGTCGCGATCAAGTTCCTCCTTGTGTCCGAGGAGGAGGACGTCCTGCGGTTCCAGCGAGAGGCGAAGCTGGCGGCCCGCCTGCGCCACCCGAACATCGCGCCGATCTATGAGGTCGGCGAGGCGCCCGCGCAGAACGCCGGCGAGCAGACCCGCCACTACCTGGCGATGGAGTACATCGACGGGTACACCATGGCCGGGGCCACGAACCTGCCGCTCAACGAGATCCTCGACCTGTTCATGAAGGTCGCGCAGGGGATCGAGGCCGCGCACAAGGCCGGCGTCGTCCACCGCGACCTGAAGCCCGCGAACATCATGCTGACGTCGGACAAGTGGCCCTACGTCATGGACTTCGGCCTCGCCAAGGCGATCCAGGCGGAGAGCTCGTTGTCCGTCTCCGGCGCGGTGATGGGCACGCCCGCCTATATGCCGCCCGAGCAGGCGCAGGGACAGCTGGACCAGATTGACGCCCAGAGCGACGTCTACTCGCTCGGGGCCACCATGTACGCGGTGCTCTGCAAGAAGCAGCCCTTCACGGGACAGACTCCGATGGAGATCCTGATGAAGGTCTGCAAGGATGATCCGCCGCCGCTGAAGACGCACGTCGCGGACATGCCCGAGCCGGTGGAGCAGATCGTCCTCAAGTGCATGGCGAAGGACAAGGCCGAGCGCTACGCTTCCGCGCAGGCGCTGGCGGACGACCTCAAGCGCTACCTGTCGAACCAGGAGATCGAGGCCAAGGGCCCCAGCTCCCTCAAGCTCGCGGCGCGGAAGGCCAAGCGCAACATCTGGCCGCTGATGCTGACCTTCATCGTGCTGGGCGCGGGCGGCGTCATCGCCTATCTCCTCCTCAACAAACCGCCGCCGGTGGTCATCAAGGACCCCGTCAAGCCCGATCCGCCGATCGTCATCAACAATCCTCCGGTCGAGGATGTGGCGGGCAAGAAAGCGGTGGTGTGGTACTCCGGCTGGATCAAGCTGGCCGAGATGATGGACTTCGACGACTGGAAGCCGGGCGATCCCACGCTGGCGGAGAACGCGAACAAGCACCTGGCGGCGCTGAAGTCCGATGCGCCGAACCGCCAGTCGGACATCTACGACTGGTACGATCGCCAGACCACCAAGGTCGAGAACCAGGTCGGCCGCCTCTCCGGCGGCGGCGACGAGAAGCGCGGCGCCGCGGCCCGCATCGTCGCGTGGTACGACATGATCCAGGGGACCGCGAAGGGGATCGACTTCCTCAAGCGGCAGATGGACTCGGCCGCGAAGCTCCGCGCCGACGCCGCCCGCATCGCGAGCTACAAGGGAAGCTTCACCCTGAAGGTCTTCGTGGGACCTTACGCGGAGATCACGAAGCTGACGCGGGACGGCAAGGACGTCCCCCTGTCGCAGCGCGTCACGCCGCTGACCCTCGGAGGCCTGGAGATCGGCGAGTTCGAGATCGAGCTCTCGCACCCCCAGCTCGGGAAGAAGGTGGAGAAGTTCGGCACGAAGCAGCTGAAGGACGGCAAGGTCTTCCAGATCTCGGGCCGGATCCAGGACCCCAAGCTCCGGATGACGGAGCTACCTTAGTCCGGCGAACACCTTCTCCACGCGGGGCCCGTACTTCTTCACGTCGGTCGGCCCGCCCGCGTCCCGCAGCTTCTGGCGGTACGCCGAAAGGTCGGCCGCGACGGCCTCCTCCGACTTGCCGCTGAACAGGCCGCGCAGCGCGACCACCGTGGCCCGCGCCGTATAGAGCTTCTGCCGCGACTCGCGGGACAGGTTCGGCCGCGACTCCAGGCTGGTCAGCAGTTCCTCGACCTTGGCCAGCTCCGCGTCCGGCGATTCCGCCGCGAAGGCGGCATCCACCGCCGGATCGATCTTCTCGAGGTCCGCCAGCTCCATCGGGAATCCGTCGAAGAGCCGCGTCAGCTGGCGCTCGTGATCGGCCAGGAAGCGGTGCCGCTCCGCGAACTTCGGATCGAGCTTCGACGTCATCCCCTTCCAGACGTTCATGTAGCCGTCCGCGAGCGACCGCGCCTTCTCCCGATCGGCCCTGCCGGCGTCGCGGGCGTGCTCCACCTCGGCGGAGACGCCGGCGCGCAGGCTGGCGAAGACGGCGCCCTCGACGGCCTTGAACCAGGGATTCTCGATGCGCTCCTCGAGGGGGACCGCGGCGACGGCGGCGGCCGCCAGCGAATGGGGCGGCGCCTTCTGCGACTGGACGTCGTGGAAGGCCGGAAGGTACTCGCGCGCCCAGTCGAGCGCCGGGTTGCCGACCACGAGCTCCGCCGGGGCGGGGAGCGCGAACGTGAGGTCGAATTCGTCGGGCGTCTTCTGGTCGAGTCCCAGCGTCATGGCCCCGAGGAAGCGGAAGCGGAAGTCCGCGACCTCCTTGACGAGGAAGTCCCGGCACTGCTGCTCGGCCGTCTGCGCGAACCCCTTGCGCTGCTCGTCGCTCAGCTCCTGCCCTTCCTTGTCGATCAGGGCGCGGGCGGACTTGAAGCGCATATCCCGCATCAGCGGATCCCACTTCTCACGGAACTTCACGACGGGATCGCCCTTCGCCGGACCGGGGCCGGTGACGTCCTCCTTCAGTTTGGCGAGCCGCGCCTGTGCGGACTTCAGCAGGTCGCCGCTGGACGCCACGTTCCGCTTGACGGACTCGGTGTAATCCTCGACCGCGGCGGCCATCAAGCGCTGCGCGGCGTCGCCGCTCAGCTTCTTCGACTGGTTGACCCGCGCGGTCCCACGCATCTGGTAGGGGATGAAGGGGTAGGGATCGGTGTACTCCGCCGGCCGCTGCTCGATCTTGAGCAGGCACTCGACGATGCGGATCTTCGGGCTGGAGATGATCTCCGTCAGCTTGTCGATGGCGCCCGCCGGATCGGTCTCGACCAGCCCCTCCGCCTCCTTGTACTTGGTCAGGGCCGCGTTGTACTCGGCCTTGTCCGTGCGCGCCACCGTCCGGGACTCCTGGAGGGTCAGCGCGGGGAGAATCAGGGCGATCAGCAGGTTCGTCATGCGACTATTATGACGACCCCCTGGGTCGAAATCCACCCCCCTCAGACCGTGATGGGGGTCGCGACGACGTTCCAGATCTCCTTCGCGTATTCCAGGGCGCAGCGGTCGCTGGAGAACTTGCCCATCCCGGCGGTGTTCAGGATCGACTTGCGGCTCCACGCCTCGGGATCGCGCCAGAGCTGGCTGACCTTCTCCTGGCAGGCCACGTACGAGCCGAAGTCCTTCAGGACCAGGAACCAGTCTCCGCTCGTCAGGCTGTTCAGGATGGGGCGGTAGACCCCGCGGTCCCCCCGGCTGAAGGCCCCCTCCTCGACCAGCTTCAGCACGGCGGCGAGCGCCGGCGAGGACTGGATCTCCCGCATCGGGTCGTAGCCGTGCTCCCGGATCAGCGCGACGTCCTCGGCCTTGAGCCCGAAGATGAAGATGTTGTCGTCGCCGACCTCCTCCTTCATCTCCACGTTGGCCCCGTCCAGCGTGCCGATCGTCAGGGCCCCGTTGAGGCCGAACTTCATGTTCCCGGTGCCCGAAGCCTCCATGCCGGCCGTCGAGATCTGCTCGGAGAGGTCCGCCGCCGGGATGACGACCTCGGCCAGCGACACCCCGTAGTTTTCCAGGAAGACGACCCGCAGCCGGCCCTCCAGCGCGGGATCCGCGTTGATGACCTCGGCGACGCCGTTGATCAGCCGGATGATGAGCTTCGCCATCTCATACCCGGGCGCCGCCTTGCCGCCGAACACGATCGTGCGGGGCGGGATGGCGTCGCCGCCCGGCTCCTTCATGCGGCGGTAGAGGTCCACCACGCGGAGGATGTTCATGAGCTGGCGTTTGTACTCGTGCATGCGCTTGACCTGGACGTCCATCATCGCGTCCGGCGAGACGCGGACGCCGTTCATCTGGAGGATGAGGGCGGCCAGACGCTCCTTGTTGCGGTGCTTGGCCGCGCGCCATGCTGCGCGGAAGCCCGCGTCCTCCGCATGAGGGGTCAGCCGCCGGAGCTGGGCGAGGTCGGCGGGCCAGTCCACGCCGATGCGCTCCGCGATCAGGCCGGAGAGGCCCGGGTTGCAGGAGAGCAGCCATCGCCGCGGCGTCACGCCGTTGGTCTTCGAGTTGAAGCGGCCGGGATACATCTGGTCGAAGTCCGGGAACAGCCGCTCCTTGATGAGCTGGCCATGCAGGGCGGAGACGCCGTTCACCGAGTGGCTGCCTACCACCGCCAGGTGCGCCATCCGGACCCACTTGTCCCGGCCCTCCTCGATGATCGACATCCGCCGCATCCGGTCCACGTCGCCCGGATACTTCTGCATCACCTGCTGGAGGAACCGGAAGTTGATCTCGTACACGATCTCGAGGTGGCGCGGGAGCACGCGGCCGAAGAGCTCCACCGACCACTTCTCCAGGGCCTCGGGCATCAGCGTATGGTTCGTATACCCGAAGACGCCCTGGGTGATCCCCCAGGCCTTGTCCCACTCCAGGCCCTCGACGTCGACCAGCAGGCGGATGAGCTCGGCCACCGCGACGGCGGGATGCGTGTCGTTGATCTGGATCGCGACCTTGTCGGACAGCCCGTCGAAGGTCTTGTGCGCGCGGCGGTAGCGGCGGAGGATGTCCTGCAGGGACGCGCTGGCGAGGAAATACTCCTGCCGCAGCCGGAGTTCCTGGCCGACGGCGACCTTGTCGTTGGGATAGAGCACGCGGGTGATGTTCTCGCTGTACATCGCGCGGTCGATCGAGCGGATGTAGTCGCCCGAGTTGAAGTCCTCGAGATCGAAGAGGTCGGTTCCGGTCGCCTGCCAGAGGCGGAGGATGTTGACCGTGTTGTTGCCGTACCCGGGGACGGGCAGGTCGGCCGGCACGGCCCAGAGCTCCTGCGTGTTCACCCACTCGCGGCGTGGGCGGCCGTCGGGGAAGGCGCCCCAGGTGACGTTGCCGAACATCTTGATGGGATACGTGGCCTCGGGTCGGTTGATCTCCCAGGGCGTCCCCAGACGCAGCCAGTAGTCGGGGTCCTCGACCTGGGCGCCGTTGTGGATCGACTGGCGGAACATGCCGAACTCGTAGCGGAGCCCGTATCCCATGGCGGGCATCTGCAGCGTGGCCAGGGAGTCCATGAGGCAGGAGGCCAGGCGGCCGAGGCCGCCGTTGCCGAGGCCCGCGTCGGGCTCCACGTCGAAGAGCTCCGTCGCCGAGAAGCCCAGCTGCTTCATCGCCGCGGTGAACGACTCGGCCAGGTCGAGGTTGATGATGCTGTTCCGCAGCGTGCGGCCGGGGAGGTACTCCATGGAGAGATAATAGGCGCGCTTCGCGTCCTGCTCGTGGTACGCCTTCTGCGTCGAGATCCAGCGGTCGACGAGTCGGTCGCGGATCGCGCAGGCGGCGCTCCAGTACTGGTCGTGCAGCGTCGCGCCCTCCGGGTGCTTCGCGAGCGTGTACTTCAGGTGGTTTGAAATGGACTGCGCCAGGGCCTGCGTGTCCATCCCCTTGTGGTAGTCGCTCTTGAGCCGGCGACCCGTCGGGTTCGTGATCTTCTCGGGCTGTGTCTCCGGGCTCATTGGGGTCTCTCCAGCGTAAAGGGGTCGGCCAGCGGAACCGTCATCACCGTTCCCAGGTCCGCCAGTTTCACCGGGTGAGTGCCGTCGCCGGCCGAGATGGCCGGAATGTTGCCCACCACCACCCAGGCGAAGCGCTCGGGATGCAGGTGCTCCTGCGCGACGCGGCGGATGTCGTCCGTCGTCAGCCTGGCGATCTTCTCGCGGTACGTGGCGTAATAGTCCTTCGGAAAGCCCAGGAGCTCCGCCTGCGCGTAGGTCCCGGCCGTCTGCATCTTCGTCGAGAAGAAGAGCCCCGGGAAGGCGTCGAGATAGAACTGCTGGGCCGCCTTCAGCTCCTCGGCCGTCACGCCCTCTTTGCGGATCTTCTCGACCTCCTCGAGACAGATCCTGGCGGCGTAGGCGCACGACTCGCTCTTGGACTGGAAGAGGATCTTGAACGGGAACGGATAGACATAGCCCGGGCGCAGGTCGCTGCGGACGTCGTAGACCAGGCCCTCCTGGGTGCGCACCCGCTGCATCAGCCGCGAGCTGAAGCCGCCGGCGCCGAGGATATAGCTCATGATCCGGAGCGCCTGGACGTCGGGGTGGTGCACGTCGACGCCGAGGTGCCCCATCGTCACCCGCCCCTGGGTGATGTTCTTGCCTTCCTTGTGGAAGCAGTAGATGCCGGGCTTCGCCTCGTGGGTCACCTGGGGCGCCGTCACCGGCCCGGCCGGAGCCTCGCCCGCCGCGGGCCACTCCTTGAACGCCGCCTCCAGCTTCGCGATCAGCGCCTCCTTCTTGAAGGAGCCCGCCGCCGCCACGAGGAACCTCGACGGATGTACCCATGCCGCGTGGAAGGCCTTCAGGTCCTCGCGCGTGATCGACTCGATCGACGTCTTCGTCGACAGGTGGTTGATCGGATAATCCGGTCCGTAGAAGAGGCGGCTCACCTCGCGCGCCTCGATGGCGGCGGTCCGGTCGTTGCGCGACTTGAGGCCGTCCAGCGCCTGCGCCTTCAGCGTGTCGAGCTTGTCCTGCCGGAAGGCGGGATTCCGCAGCAGATCCATCAGGATCGCGAGGCCCTTGTCCAGGTCCTTGGAAAGGATCGACAGGGTCGCGGCGCCGCTCACGTCCTCGACCCCGATCGCGACGTTCGCGGCCAGGAAGTCGATCTCCTCGTCGACCGCGTTGGGGTCTCGCGTCTCGGTCCCGCCGGTGCGAATCAGATCGGCGGTGAGGTCCGCCACGCCCTCCTTCCCCTTCGGCTCGGAGAACGAGCCTCCGCGGATGAGAATGCGGAGATCGACGATGGGCAGCGCCGCGTCCTCGATCAGGTACGCCGGCGTGCCGGTGGACAGCACGGTCCGAATGGCCGCCGCATCGGGCACATCGAACTTGAGGGGCGGGTACTTCAGCTTGTCCGGGTGCTCCGGGATCTCCTGGGCCGGAAGCGCCGCCGTGCCGAGGAAGAGGGCGAGAACGACGGCCGCAAATCTCATTTCTTCTCCTTCCGCCGGATCACCAGGACGTTCCGCCCCGTGGGCTTGAGGTACTGATCCGCACAGCGCTGCAGGTCGGCCGCCGTCACCGTCTCCAGCGCCTTCGCATAGGCGAAGAAGTCCTGGTAGGTGCCCACGGTCTCGAAGTATCCCAGCTGCTGAGCGATCCCGTTGCCCGTCTTCAGGCCGCGGACCAGATCCGCCATCTGCTGGTTGCGCGCCTTCTCCACTTCCCGGTCCGTCACGCCCTTGCCGCGGACGTCTTCGACGATGTCGACCAGCGCCTTCTCGACCTGGACCGGGTCCGCCCCCTCCCGGGGCTGGACCCCCATGTGGAGGACGCCGCCGTAGCGCAGCGACCAGAAATAGCTCTCCGTCTCCAGCGCGAGCTTCTTCTCCTCGACCAGGGGGCGGTAGAGGCGCCCGCTCCGGCCGGCGAAGACCGACATCAGCAGGTCGCACGCGGCCGAGTCCTTGTGGACCGCCGCCGGGCCGTGCCACTCGATCGTGAGGTCGTCCTTCGCATCCGCTTCGACCTGGATGCGCCGCTCCGCCGGCTGCTCCGGCTCCTGCGTGACGATGGCGTCCCGCTCTTTCGACGTCCGCTTGAGGCGGCCGAAGTACTTCCGGGCCATGTCCTTGAGGTCGGCGCCGTTGACGTCGCCCACGAAGATCGCGGTGCAGTTCTGCGGGCTGTAATGGGTGTCGTAGTACCGCTGCGCGTCGGCCAGCTGGTACTGGTCGATGTCGCTCATCCAGCCCAGGACGGGCCAGCGGTACGGGTGGGCCTGCCAGAACATCGACGAATAGGCCTCGTGGATGAGGCCGGTCGGCGTCGAGTCGGTCCGCATCCGCCGCTCCTCCTTGACCACGTCCCGCTCGGGGTAGAAGCTGCGGAACACGGGCTTGAGGAAGCGGTCGCTTTCCAGCCAGCAGAAGAGCTCGACCTTGTTCGCGGGCAGCTCGACGAAGTAGTTCGTGCGGTCGTAGGAGGTGGTGGCGTTCAGCCCCGTGCCGCCGTTCGCCTGGAAGATCTTGGACAGGTGCTCGGGGATGATGATCTTCTTCTGCTCCTCGACGTAGCCCTCATATTCCTTCCAGAGGGCCTTGAAGCGCTCCTCCTCGGCGGCGGCCGGCTCCAGGCCGCGGCGCTTCGCCTCGAGCCGCGCGAGCTTCACGTCGCGGATCTTCCCCATCACCTCTTCGATCTTCGCGTTCAGCTCGGCGTCCCTCTTCGCGTCGCGGGTCCCGATCACGTCGGTGCCCATGAACATCATGTGCTCGAAGAAGTGGGAGAGGCCGGTGACGCCGGTGGTTTCGTTGACCGAGCCCACGCGCCACCAGAGGGAGCAGAAGACGCGGGGGACGTCGTGGCGCTCCACGATGAGGACGCGCAGCCCGTTGTCGAGCACCAGCTCCTCGACGGGCAGCTTGAAGCCCGAGTCCTGCGGCTCGGCGCGCAGCGGGGCCGCGACGCCGGCCAGGGCGAGGAGGACGGCCAGTCGACAGAGCGACACTGTTCTCATCGGATGGTGACTCCCGCGGCGGAGCCGCAGACGGACGCGGAGGTGACGCGCATGCTACCCCTCCCCGAAAACGGCGATTATAGACGAGCCGCGGGGAGGGTTGCCACTATGCGATGGCGATTCCGGGAGGGAAAATGCCCCTGCGCTACTTGGGGCGGATCCGCCGGGAGGTCTTCCGTTCCTTCACGGCGGAGACGGCCTCCGGCGCCGGCGGCGCGTCGGGGTCGCGCGGGTCCAAGCCCTGGGCGAGCATCTGCTCCAGGACCAGCCGCGCAGCCTGCCGCCGCTCGGGATCCATCGCGGCCGCCAGGAACTCCTCGCGCTCCGCGGCGATGCAGTCCTCGGCCTCCCGCAGGTCCGCCGCGCTGACGTGGTCGCGGTCCGCGCAGAAGCGGACGAAGCGCCGCAGGTTTTCGGGCACCGCCTGGATGCGGCCCGGATCGTCGAGCGAGACGCGGCGCACGAAGAAGTCCATCAGGTAGGAGAACACCGAGGCGCGATGGCAGCGCCAGGGGGCGAGGCTTTCGACGTCGACCATATACTCCGTCAGGGACTCCGCCACCCACATCGCGTCGCCGCGGGCGTCGTCGTCCAGCTCGCCGAGCGTGAATTCGAACTTCGTGAGGAAGCGGTGGCGCTGCTCCTCCACCCAGATCGCCTCCTCCTCGACGCCGCGGGCCCAAAGGGCGTCCTCCGCCTCCTCGGCCCAGCGGCGCTGACGGCCCTCGATGGCCTCGGGAGCGTAGAAGTCGAGCCATTCCCGGGAATAAGCCTCCAGCCGCTGGCGGCCCCTCGCGAAGAGCTCCTCGACGTCGTTCACGTCAAAGAGCGCCGGGCGGTCGCTCCACTCCTGCCGGATCGCCGAGGCGATCACGGATTTCATGTCGCCGGGTCGGACGAAGTCGAGCAGCACCGACGCGGCGGCGTTGCGGATGCTTTCCTGCTCGTCGGCGTTGTCGGCCACGGAGCGGACGAAGTCCAGGACCTCGCCCTGGTGGATCGGATGCCGCGCGGCGACGGCCGCGATGGACTGGAGCTCGGTCCGGCGGTCCAGCTCGCCGGCGTCCGAGTCCGCGATCCGCGCCTTGAGGGGCAGGAGCGCGGGGCGCCCGATGCGGCCGAGGATCGAGGGCAACTTCTCATGGACCCAGTCGACCCCGTAGCGGGCGGACCAGCGCAGGGACGCGAGGAGGCCCATCAGGGCGCGGGAGTCCTCGAAGGCGCCGAGGATATAGGTGGCATGGACGGGGGTCCAGAACTCCGACCCGCCCATCGTCCAGGAGCGCTCGTCCCGGCAGAGGTCAGTGAGCTTCCAGATCATCCGTTCGCCGCGGGAGACGCAGTAGTCGACGGTCTCGCGGGGAATCCGGTCCTCCCCGGCACGGAGGAAATCGACGAGCTGCTCTTCGGTGAGATGATCCGATGAAACGACCGGCGTGGTTTCCATATCCCCTCTCTCTCCTGACTTCGTACTGCCCTGGGAATAGTCTATCCCCATTCACGGCGGAGGCAACCCCAAATTCATTTCTTTGGCGCGGGCGACGATGTATGCTGTCCGCCGCATGAAGGTCGCGCGCTCCGACAAGGGCATGGTGGTGGCCGCGCATCCGCTCGCCGCCGACGCGGGCCGGGAAGTGCTCGCGGAGGGGGGAAACGCCGTCGAGGCGGCCGTCGCCGTCTCCCTCGCGCTGGGCGTCGTGGAGCCGATGGCCTCGGGCCTGGGCGGCGGCGGCTTCATGATGATCTCCCCCAGCGGCGCGGTCGGGCGCACCGAGGTGCTGGACGGACGCGGGAAGATCTCCACCCTCTTCGCCGAAGACTACATCTATCCCAAGCGCGTCATGCTGCCCTGGGTGCCGAAGATCGGACCCATGTCCGCGACGGTGCCGGGACTCGGCCGCATGCTCGGCCTGGCGCTCCAGAAGTACGGGCGCAAGATCCCGCTGCAGCGCCTGGCCAAGCGCGCGATCAATCTCGCGGCCGACGGCTTCGAAGTCGGCGAGGTCTTCCTGTATTGCTCCTCGCTCTTCGAGAGCACGGTCCGCAGCACCCCGGAGTGCGCGAAGACGTTCTACAACAGCGGCGTCCGATACAAACCCGGCGAGCGGCTCGTGCAGAAGGAACTGGCCCGCACCCTTCGGCTCGTCGCCGATCGCGGCTTCGAGGTCTGCTATACGGGCGAGGTCGGCCTGGCGCTCACGCGGGCCGCCAACTCCACCGGCCCCGTCTGGGGACGGGACGACCTCGCCAAGTACGAGGTCAAGGTCCGCGCCCCGCTCTGGGCGGACATCGCCGGCCACCGAATCGCGACCACGCCCCCGCCCTCCCGCGGCGGCGCGGGCATCCTCCAGACGCTGCTGCGCTACGACAAGGATCCCGTCAAGCTCATGAAGATCATCCGGACGATCTTCAAGGAGCTGGACCCCGTCATCGGCGACCCGGACCTGATGGCCGTCGACCTGACCAAGCTCACGCAAGGCCCCAAGGGACCGAACGCCGGCGGCGGCACGAGCCACTTTTGCATCGTCGACAACGAGGGCACCGTCGTCTCCCTCAGCCAGACGATCGGCCACTTCTTCGGCAGCGGCGTGATGGCCCAGGGCTACGGCGTGCTGCTCAACGACGACATCTCCGACCTCGAGCGCTTTCCCGGCCATCCGAACTCGATCGGCGCCGGCAAACGCCCCGTCGCCAATATGGCGCCCACCATCGTCTTCAAGAACGGCAAGCCGCGCCTCGCGCTGGGCACGCCCGGCAGCGTCCGCATCTTCCCCGCGCTGGCCCAAGTCATCGGCAACATGCTCTTCCAGGGCATGGACCTCGAGCACGCCGTGGCGGCGGGCCGCGTCCACTGGGAAGAGGGGCGCTTCTTCATCGAGGGCGACTTCGACGAAGCCACGCGGAACCGCGCGAAGCAGACGCTGGATCAGCCCGTGACCGAGCGGCGCAAGCAGGACCTCTTCTTCGGAGGCGTGCACGGCGTCGAGATCCTGGAGGACGGCACCGCCGTGGGGGTGGCCGACCCCCGCCGCGACGGCGTGGCGATCCCCCTGTGACCTTCAAATTCTCGACCGACATCCGCGTGCGGCTGCCGGAGACGGACGCCCTGGGCGTCGTCTACCACGGCTACTTCCTCACCTACTTCGACGTCGCGCGCATGGAGTATCTGCGCGGGCTGGGCCTGCTGGAGCAGTTCCGCAAGGGCGAGTCGCTGAATCTGATCGTCCACGCGTCGGCGGATTTCCGGTCGCCGGCCCGCTTCGATGACGTCCTCGTCGTCCACGTCCGTGTCAGCAAGATCGGCAACTCCTCGGTCTCGTTCGAGTTCCAGGTGAAGCAGAAGGTCGATGGCCGCCTAGTGTCCGAAGGGAAGAGCGTCCACTCGTTTATCGACTCGAAGAGCCTGCGGCCCCACCGGGTGCCCGACGAATTCCGAAAAGCCGTGCGCACTTATGAAGGCGCGGCGATGGCCGACAAGGGCTAGGTCGATGTCCGGGCGATGAGCACCGGACACTTCGCCGCCTGGAGCACCTTTTCGGTGACGCTGCCGTAGATCCAGCGGCTGAAGCCCGTCCGCGCGTGGTTGGCCATCGCGATCATCGACTCGGGCTCCTTCTCCGCCCGGGCGAGGATCCGGGTCGCCGCATCCCCGTCCTCGCAGAGGCGGGTGAACTTCAGGCCCTTCGCGCCCTTCTCGATCTCGGCGAAGCGGGCGTCCATCCGCTTCCGCTCCTTGCCGATCCAGCCGCGCAACTTCGAGTCGTCGGCCTCGACCCCGTGCTCGGTCGTCACGTGAATCAGGTCCACCGTCGCTCCGCACGCCCGCGCGATCGCCAGCGCATGGGGCAGGATCGCCTCGGACCCGCGTCCCCCGTCCAGCGGCACGACGATCCGCTTCAGCGTCGCCGACGCCGGCTCGAGCGCCCGGACGATCAGCAGCGGCCGGTCGCAGCCCCGCAGCACTTTCTGCGCCACGCTCCCGAAGACCCACTGCGACAGGCCGCCCTGCCCGTGAGAGGTGAACGCGACGAGGTCGGCTTCGACCTTGTCCGCAATTTCGACGATGACGACGGCGGGGTCGCCGTGGACGACCATCCCTTCCGCCCGGATCCGGGATTTCGCAAGACGGGCGGCGATTTCCTTCAGATAGGCCTGGGCGGCCGCGTCGGGGACCACCTCCCCCGGGGGCAGAACCTGGAGGAGCAGGGCCTTTCCCTTCGATTTCCGCAGGAGCGGCTCCACCAGCGGCAGCACTTTTTCCGCGTTTTTCGAGCCGTCCAGCGCGACGAGCACCGGTCCGATCATGGCGATGAGTCTATCCCAAGCTTGCGGGTCGGCGATCAAAATATACAATGGCGCCCATGCTCGAGACCCCCGCCAACGCCAAGACCCAGATCCGCGAGGCCGTCGCCGCCATCGGCGCCAAGGGCCTCGACGCCACCGTCATCGCCGTCGAGGACGCCCTCGCCCAGGCGTGGCTCATGGAACGCCGCGGCGTCCTCAGTCCGCGCGACGTCCCCGACTTCGTGGACTCCGTCGTCAACGCGCTCAAGAAGCTCGCGCCCCCGCCGCCGAAGAAGGTGAAGTTCTCCGAACCGCTGCGGAAGATCCTTCCGCTCGCCGAGGAATCCGTCAAGGCGGGGACGGACGTGGTCCTCCTCCTCCTCGCGCTGATCCAGGTCGGCGACTTCACCGAGGTCACCGACAAGAAGCGCAAGGACTACGAGCTCTTCATGGACGACTGGCGCCGGATGATCTGGGAATCCGCCAGGATCGGCGACTGGGCGAAATACCGGACCATCGCCCCCGGCGAGGACCGCATGCTCGAAGGCCGCCTCAGCCGCGCGTCGGCCCTCTCCGTCCTCGAGGCCACCCACAAGCGCCGCGTCGACAATATCACCCCGATCCCCGACGTCTCGATGCTCGGCTGCGCCCGCTGCGGCGGTTTCCGCGGACGCGACCGCGTCCGCTGCGCCACCTGCAAGGGCACCTTCTGCACGAAGTGCCTGGGGCCGACCGCCGACCTCTGCCTGTCCGATTACGCCGTGCGCTACGCGCCGATCGACGCCGACACGCGCCAGAAGATGGCCGCCGAGGTCCGCGCGCTGCTCAAGGAATACAAGCTCGACCCGTACACCCGCAACGACGCCTTCGCCCGCGCCATGAAGGAGATGGGCGTGGACGTGACGTTCCAGGACGCCGCGCTGCTGGAAGGGACGGAGTCCGAGGGTCAGCACGGCCGGGTGAAGCTCCTGATCCGCGACCGCGAGAGCCCCACCACGAAGCGCGCGATGTTCGGATCCATGGCCCGGAACCACTTCCGCGGCAAGGGCGTGGACACCGACGTGCTGCGCAACGAGCTCTTCGTCGACTTCTGCATGGGACTGCAGATCGAAGATGCGCTGAGGGCGACCGCGACCGCCGGCAGCTGAGAAGCGCCTACTTCACGTCGTAGGACTTCTTCGTCTTCTTCGACGGCACGTCGACCGTGTAGCTTTTGCCCGAGGGGTCGACCGTCAGCACGATCCCCAGCCCCTCGCACTTCTCGTCGTCGTTCGCGGTCAGCTCCGGCGCCGTGTTGTCGCCGGGTCCGGTCGCCACGTTGCGGTGCACCTGAAAGACGTCCTTGATGGACGGCGTCTCTTTCAGCCACCGGAACGTCGGAGCGCTGCCGCCCTTCTTCGCGCCGTTGTTCATGATCGCCACGGTCGGGCTCGCCGCCATCAGCAGTGCCGGGCTGTTGCTCTGGTCCAGGCCGTGGTGGGAGACCTGGAAGACGTCGACCGCGCCGACCCGGTTCGCGGGGCAGACGAGCTTGTGCTCCACGTTCCAGGTCAGGTCGCCGAGATCGAGGAACTTGAAGCCGTTGAAGGTGAGGAGGAAGCCGACGCTGCGCGCGTTGTCGGACGTGTCCTCAGGCTTCGAGGGATGCTCCGGATTCGCCTCGCACTTCCGCACCTGCGGGGAGCCCGCCGGCTCGTCCAGCACGACTCCGTCGGCGCAGAGGATCTTCACCTGGGCCCCCTTCAGCGGCACCTCGGCGCCGGGGGCGACGATCACCGACTTTCCTTCGGCGAGCGCGAGGAAGGCCGCCTTGATCTTCGGGTCGACGTCCTTCGCGGACGCATCCGGGAAGGGGTGTAAATAGTACTTTTCGATCGGGACCAGCGCCGCGAGTTCGGCGATGCTGCCCCAGTGATCCGTGTGGTAGTGGCTCGTGAGATAGTGGTCGATCTTCTTCGCGCCCGCCGCGGCGACCGTCTTCGCGATGCGCTCCGCATCGCGCTTGCCGGGCCAGCCGCAATCCATCAGGAGCGTGCCGCCTTCGGGCGTCACCACCAGCGTGGCTGCGCCGCCCTCGACGTCGATCCAGTAGATCCGGAGACCCTTCCCGGTCTCCTGGGACGACGACGCGGAGGGAACCGCCACGAGCGCCCACGACAGGATCGACAGGATCAGCAGATTGCGCATCGTCATCCTCCCTGACGGAACCCCACGCCCGGAATGCAGGCCAGCACGACGATCCCGAGCCACACCAGAATATACGCCGCCAGCGAGGCGAGCCAGGCCGGCCGGCGTCGTCCCTGTCGGCCGCCCAGAACCAGGCCGCAGGGAACGCCCAGGGCGAAGCCGCCCAGGTGCGCGCTGTTGTCGAGCCCCCGGATGAACAGGAATCCCACCAGGATCCAGCCGCCGCCCCAGATCAGCGTCTGCCGCACGCCCGGGTTGGAGATGAACCGATCCCAGCTCCCCTCGCGCCGGTAGAGGAGGGACAGGACCACCGCGACCACGCCGAAGCCCGCGCCGGACGCGCCGACGCTCAGATACGGCCCGGTGAGGGCACTCGCCGCGAAGCCCCCGATCCCCGTGGTCAGGTACGCGAAGGCAAACCAGAGGGAGCCCGCCGACTTCTCCACGGCCGCGCACCAGCCAACCATGAAGAAGGTGTTGACCCCGAGGTGCAGCCAGTTCGCGTGGAGAAAGACCGCCGTCAGGAGCCTCCAGGGATCCCCATGCTGCACGAGCCAGCGGCTCGAGGCGCCGAAGGCCCGGAGGGTCTCGATGTCCAGCGCCAGCCCCTGGGCGCCGTCGCGGATCCACGCCAGCACGAAGAGGCCGATGTTCAGCGCGACGATCAGCCAGGTGACCGGCGTGTGCAGGATCCGATCGATGAAGGAGGAGCCTGCCCGCGACCCGTTCATCACCCGCTAGACGGTGGTGACGTGGACCAGGTTCGTGGTGCCCGGCCCGGCGAAGGGCCAGCCGGCCGTCATGACGACCGTCGCCCCGGCGGGCAGGATCCCGCGCACCGAGTCCCGGAACCGTTCCAGCACCAGCGCCCCCTCGGTGAACCACGGGGCGATCAGGGCCTGGATGCCCCAGACGAGCGACAGCCGTCGCCGCACGAGGTCGGAGTTGGTCAGCACGAGGATCGGGATCCGCGGACGGTAGCTGGCGATCTTCTTGGCCGTGAACCCGCTGCTCGTCGGAACGACGATGGCCTGCGCGTTGACTCGCTCCGACAGGATGCACGTGGTCTGGGCGATGGCGTCCGCCGGATCCGGACTCATCAGGTCGGTCCGGGGGATGAGCAACGGCTCGGCCTCGGAAAGGATGCGGTCCATCATCCGCACCGACTCGACCGGATAGTTACCGGCCGCCGTCTCCTCGCTCAGCATCACCGCGTCCGTGCCGTCCAGCACGGCATTGGCCACGTCCGTCGCCTCCGCCCGCGTCGGCTGGGGGCTGTCCACCATCGACCGCAGCATCTGCGTCGCGGTGATCACCATCTTCCCCTTGCGGTTCGCCAGGCTGATGACCTTCTTCTGCACGACCGGGACGCGCTCGATCGGGATCTCCACGCCCAAATCGCCGCGGGCGACCATGACGCCGTCCGCCGCGGCGACGATTTCCTCGATCTTCTGCACGGCCTCGGGTTTCTCGATCTTGGCGATCACCGGGATGCCGCACTTCTTCACTTCGTCCAGGTCGCTCGCGCGCCGGACGAAGGAAAGGGCGACATAGTCCACCTTGCTCTTCACCCCGAACTCGAGATCCGCCCGGTCCTTCTCCGTCAGCGACGGAATGTCCAGGTTGGACGACGGCAGGTTGATGCCCTTGCCGACGGGGATGTCGCCGCCCGTGACGACTCGGCTGTGCTGCGCGTCCACGACCTCGAGGTGCATGATGCCGTCGGCCAGCAGCACGGGATCGCCCTTCTTTACGCTGGGGGGAAGCTCGATCTCGACGATGTCGCCCGGCTTCCCCTTCACCGGCTTCTTCAGCCGGAGCTTGGGGCCGCAGAGGTCCTGGAGGATCGCGATCGGCCGTTCGCCGGCGATATCGCGGATGTTTGTGATGAGCTCCCCGTGCATCGAGTGGGTGCCGTGGGAGAAGTTCAGGCGGAACACATCCACGCCCGCCTCGATCAGGGCGCTGATCTTTTCGCGCGTGTTCGACGACGGGCCGAGGGTCGCCACGATACGGGTGCGGGTCATTTCTTCCTTCCCTTCCCCGGCGCCGGATGGGGCTTCGTCGCCTTCTTCTTCCCCACCGCGAGCTGCTTGCGCAGGCTGACGCGCTTCTCCGCCCGGGGATTGGAGTAGTCCCAGACGGCGGGCCGTTCGCTCCGGTGTTCCTTCATCCACGCCATAGGGGCGCGAGTATACCACGGGGTCCGCGTGGGGCGGCCTACTTCCGCCGGGCCCTTCCCAGATCCTTCATGATCTGCTCACGAACCGGGCCGTCGGCGGGCCCCTTCTGAAGCGCTACTTCCAGGTCGGCGGCCGCCCCGTCCCGGTCGCCCCGCGCCAGCTTCGCCACGCCGCGCGTGTGGAACGGATCGGACCACGCCGAGATCGAGATGGCCTTGGTGGCGTCGGCGATCGCGCCGTCGTAATCCTTCTTCAGCAGCCGCGCCTTCGCGCGGGCGATATAGGGGAGCACATAGCCCTCCGGCCTGAGACGGATCGCCTCGTCGAGGTCGGGCAGCGCGCGGTCCGGGTCGTTCATCAGCTCCAGCACGGTGCGGCCCCGGCCGTTGTAAGCGCCCGGCAGCAGCTCGCCCGACCGGACGAGGCGGTCGAAGTCCTCATAGGCGCCCCGGGCGTCGCCCTTCGCCCAGCGCGTGGAACCGCGGTTGAGGTAGGCCTCCGCGAAACCGGGACTGATCGAGAGGACGCGGTCGTAGTCCTCGAGCGCGCCGTCGCGGTCGCGGGCCGAGGCGCGGCTGTAGAGGGCCAGCGCAAATTTCGGCCGCAGCGCGAGCGCTTCGTCGAAGGCTTTCTGCTGCTCCGCCTTCGACTCCAGCACGAGCCCCAGCAGCCAGTGGAACTCCTCGACGCCTTCCTTCCGGCCGAAGCGCTCAATGGCGTCCCGGCTGATGCGGCGGACCGTGTCCTTCTCGCCGCGGAGATACGCCAGCATGGCCGATGCGATTTCGCGCTGCAGGTCGTTGTCGAAGCCGCTTCCCTGCGCCGCCTGGATCTCCCGGATCGCCTGCCACGCCATCTGCTCCGCTTCGGCGCGCCGAAGAGCGCGCTGGTCGGGCCAGAAGTCGAGGCTGGCGACATAGGCGCGGTAGAGCAGGACGCGGCCGAGATGATAGCGGGCGGGGCCCAACCGGGGATCGCGCTCGACGGCGCGGCCGAAACACTCCTGCGCGCGGGCATAATCCCCGCGCAGCTCCTGCTCCTCGCCCCGCAGGTACCAGCCCAGGGGGAGTTCGGGCGCCCGGGACAGGGCGGCGTCGATCAGCCCCCTCGCCTCGTCCAGCGACCCCAGCATCCGCGCGGGCTCAATCGCGTCCGTATATTGCGCCGACCGCGCCTTCTCGAGCGATGGCCGCGCAGACTCCAGGTCGCGGAGCGCGGCCCGCTCGTCCTCGCTCCGGCGCTGGCCCAGCAGCATCGCGGCCACGCCGACCGCGAGCAGGAGGGTCAGGACCGACGCCGCCAGCGCCGCGGGGCGCTTCCTCGCCCTCCGCCACAGACGTCCAGGTCCGGAGACGGGCCGGGCCGACACCGGCTCCCCCGCGAGAAAGCGGGCCACGTCGTCCGCGAACGCCGCGGCGGTCGGATAGCGGCGGGACGGATCCTTTTCGAGCGCCTTCAGGGTAACGGCGTCGAGCTCCCACGGAAGCGAGACGTCGACGGCGCGCGGCGGAATCGCGTCCTCGCGGGAGATCTTCGCATAGACCTCCGGGATGCTCTCCCCGACATGGGGCGGCCGGCCCGTCAGGATTTCGTAGAGGAGGACGCCGAGCGCATGGACGTCGGTGCGCGGCGTGATCTCGCGGCCGCCCTCCACCTGCTCGGGCGCCATGTACATCGGCGTGCCGAGCACCGCGCCGCTGCGCGTCAGGGCCGGAGAAGACTCGACCAGCCGCGCCAGCCCGAAATCGGCGACCTTCGGCGTCTCGCCGGAAAGGAGGATATTGTCCGGCTTGAGGTCCCGGTGGATGACGCCCTTTTCGTGCGCGTGATGCACCGCCCGCGCCGTCGCCTCCAGGATCCGGAGGAACGCCCGCCGATCCAGACGTTTCGCCGCAAGAGCCTTCGACAACGACTCTCCCTCGACGAGCTCCATGACAAGATAGGCGCGGCCGCCGTCCGTGCCCGAGTCGAAGACCTTCACGATGCCGGGGTGATCGAGACGGGCCAGGGCATGGGCCTCCCTCGTGAAGCGCTCGCTCGCGAGCGGGTGGCTCAGCAGGCTTTCGCGAAGGATCTTGACGGCGACGCTGCGGCCGAGCTGGCGGTCGCGCGCGCGGTGGACGACGGACATCGCGCCCTCCCCCAGGACGCCGACCAGTTCGTAGCGCGAGAATCCGGAGACCGCTTCCGCAGCGTCGAGCGACGCCATCAGCTCGTCGAGCTGGGACCGGGTCACCCAGCCGCGGGACAGGAGCCGCTCGCCGAGATCGCCCTCATCCCGGAGTAGCTCCTCCAGCTGGACGGCGGTGATGAACTTCGCGGCCAGCGCGCGGTCTCCGAGGCGACGGCGCCGGAGACTCGTAAGGGAAGATCGGACGCGGTCCAGAAAGTCATCCACGGTCAGCCTGAGAAGAGCTCGTTCATCTCGTCGGCGAGCTCGCGCGGCGACGTGACGCCCCGGGCCACGCGTTCGCGGACGATCTGCTCCAGACGTTCCCGGGCCGTATCGAGGTGGCTCTTCACCTGGTGCTCCGTGAGGCCCAGCGCGCGGCCGACCGATCCGTAGCTGATCCCCTCCTGGGCGGGGGCCAGCTCATAAGCTTCGTAGACGCGGAGACAGTCGCCCTTCCCCTCGGCCGGGAGGCGGATGCGGAGCTCGGCCAGGCTCTCCGTGAGCACGTCGCGCGCCCACTGGCGGTCGAAGAGCTCGTCCGGCGTCCGCCCGGCAGCCTCGCCGGTCTCGAGCGCGGCGACGTCGAGCGAGACGAAGGTCCGTCCTCCCCCGCGCTTCTGCGCGGCCCCGTCGCGCCGCGCCTCGGAGAGGAAGCGGCGAAGCACTCCTTTGAGAAAGCTGCGGAAGCGGCCTTTCTCATGGCGGTATTTCTGGAGCAGGCCGCCTTCGAGGAGGTAGCTGAAGAATTCCTGGGTGAGGTCCTTGGCGTCCTCGATGGAGGCGCGCCCCGCCGTCCGGATGAACTTGTAGACGGGCCGCCAGTATTGGGCGAAGAAGCGGTCGCGGGCCTCCCGGGCCCCGGGCGCCGACGGGTCGGCCCCCGACAGGACGGACGACCACACCGTCTCCGGGAAGTTCTCCCGGCTGCCCCCGAGGGTCGTTTCCAGGCCGCCCATCCCCTACGATTATGCCCCCCGAGGCTGGGTCGTTTCCGGATTTTCGACGCGGTCCAACGCCGGCCGTCCCCGCGCGTCCAATCCCATGGGCGACAGTAGCGCGGGAGCCCATTTTTTTGAATTCCCGGCCGAATCGCTGGCGACGACGTCGGGGATTTCTATAATTTCACCATGAATTGTCCTACCTGCAACCGGACCCTGGCGGCGGGGACGAAGTGCCCGAAGTGCGGCAAGATGGCGGTGGCCTCCAGCTCCGATGAGATCGATCTGCTTCCCCTGGAGGAAGCAAAGCCGGCCAACGAGGAGGCGTTTCAGCCGCCCGCCTCGGCGGGCCAGCCCAAGGCTCCGATGCCCGGCAAGACCGCGAAGCTGGCCGCTCCGGAAGAACTCGACGTCCCCGAGGAAGTGCGGAACCGTCCTCCCCCGAAGAACTACGATCCTCCGCCGGAGAGCAACCTCAAACTGTACATCGGCGGCGGCATCGCGGCGATCTTCATCCTCTTCGGCGCCTGGCGCATGTTCCGCACCGAGAACAAGGTCATCCTCGGGAGACCGCAGATCGATACGACGTGGACCATCCAGGCCAACACGGCGAGCGTCGAGAATTACGAGATCAGCGGGAAGATCAGCTGGACCCTGGAGCTCACGCCGCTGGAGGACGTGCTGGTCGTCGGCGTGGTGAAACGCAATCCGAAGGAGCCCAGGTCCATTGCGGTGCTGAGGAAGCTGCCCGATCCCTACGAGACCCTCCGAAAGGGCGAACCCTATTCCACGTCGGGCCAGTTCCAGACGGGTCAGTACTCCCTGGTCGTCATGAACGAGAACAAGAAGCCCGTCAAAGCGAAGGTCAAGTTCAAGACCCAGTAGTAGAAGGAGGGGGCGGCGGCAGGGGAGGCGGCGGAGGGACGCAGGGGATTTCTCCCAGGAGCCGCGGCGGCTGGGGCTGAGGCTTGGGCTTCACCGGCTCGGGATCGATCACTCCCAGCGGAACCCGGATCCATTTGGGCAATCCTTCCCGGTCCGGCTGCTCGGCTCCCCGGCAGATCCACGTGAACGCGCCCAGCACCAGCAGCGCCCCGACGCCGACCAGGCGGCGAAGCAGGGAGCTCCTCCGGGTCGTCGGGCAGTCCCTCAGCGTTGCGCTGCGGTCGCCCCGCAGGTAGATCGACGCGCAAAGGCGCCCCTCGGTCTTCCGCACGATCCCGGAGATCTCCGTCTGGGTCATGTCGGCGAAGTTGTAGACGTTGAGCTTGCACTGGCCGCAATACCGGATCCGGTCGTTGCCAACCAGGTCGTCCCATTTCTTCGGGCAGGGCGAGGAGATTTTCAGTTCCATGGGGACTTGGACGCAGCGACCGGCATCCGGGTTCGAGGAAAAAATCAGCCTTTCTGGGGGGGGGCGATGCGGGGGCGGGAGCGGGCGGAGTCACCCGGGGAGGCGGAGGCGCCAGCGTCCCCATGACCCTGCAGGGGGGCGGATTCGACTTCGGATCCACCAGGTCCAGCGTCGTCTGCACCCAGCGGGGCAGCCCCGCCCGGCTGGGTCCTTCCGAGCTCCGGCAGATCCAGGTGAAGGCAGCGAGGGCCAGAACGGCTCCGATGCCGACCCAGCGGCGGAGCAGGCTCCGCATCCGGCTCGTGGGGCAGTCCCGGAGCGTCGCGGTCCGGTCCCCTCGCAGGTAAAGCGAGACGCACATCCGTCCCCCGGTCTTCCGCACAACGCCGGCGATCTCGTCCTGACTCCTGTCGGCGAAGTTGTAGACGTTGAGTTTGCAGTCGCCGCAATACCGGATCCGGTCGTTGCCGACAAGATCGTCCCACTTTTTCGGACAGGGCGAGGAGATCCTCCATTCCATGCCTGATTGGACGCTGCGAGGAAAAAGGAGGTGCCCGAATTCGGCCTATTTCCGGATGGCGTCGATCGCCTTCCCGGCGGCCTGCTGGACCACGTCGGAAGGTGAGGAACTCTGGAGCTGCTCCAGGGCCGGCAGCGACTCCGTATCCTTCATCTTCTCCAGCGCGATGATCGACGCCAGCAGATAGGACACGTCCTTGGTGTCGGCGAGGATCTTGCGGAAGAGCGGCGCCGTCGAGGGCGCGGCGACGTCGGCCAGCCCGCCCAGCACCGCCAGGCGGTATTCGGCCGGCGTCTCGGACGACTCATAGGCTTCGCGGAGGATGCGGAGGCCGTCGTCGTTCTTGAGCTTGGCCAGGCCGTACGCCGAATTCACCCGCACGCCCCAGTCCGCGTCGCCCGTCGCCGCCCCCCGGAGCGCCGCCTCCGCCGACGGATCGCCGAGGACCGCGATCGCATGCGAGGCCATGCGGCGGACGAGGTCGTCCTTGTCCTTCAGCGCGGCCGTCAACCCGGGCAGCGCCGCTGCGTCGTTCACCCCCTCGAGGAGCGCCGCGGCATAGAAGCGCTCGGTCGCCGACCTCGACGTCTTCAGCACCTCCGTCAGGTAGTCGATGCCGGCCTTCCCCGCTTTCTTGACGGCGTCCAGCGTCTCCCCGTACTTCGGGCTGCGGAAGCCCGCGAGGCCCGACGCGGACAGCTTCCCGAAAAGCTCGCCGATCTCGGGCGACGCGGCCGTCTCCGTCTTCGCCGGCTCGGTCTTCGCGGATTCCGGCGGCGCGGCCGGGCGCGCCTTCTCCAGGTCCTCGACTTTCCGGGCGAGCTTCCGGTTTTCCTCCTCGAGCTGCGACATCTTCCCGGTGGAAACGACGGGAGCCGGCGGCGGAGGCGGGGCGTCGGCCGGTCGGGGCGCGGGCCTCAACAGGAGAAGGGCCAGGGCGGTGGAGGCGGCCCCGGCGATGACGCCGGCCAGGAGCCCGGATCCGAAGGATGAACTCATGAGACCCTACTGCTTCAGATTCTCGACCAGCGACTCGAACGAGCGGAACCGGTCGTTCGGATTCTTGGCCAGGCAGCGGTGGATGATCGCCGCCAGGTTCTTGGGCAGTTCCGGGACGCGTTGAAGGAGCGGCTCGGGCTCCGTCTGGAGATGGCTGCGATACCATTCCGCGCGGTTGTGCGGGTCGAGGTCGAACAGGTTTTTCCCGGACGCGGCGTGATACATCGTGGCGCCCAGCGAGTAGATGTCCGAGCGCTGGTCCCCCGACTGGAAGTTCGCACGCTCGGGCGCGATATAGGGGGGAGAGCCGACGATGGCCGCCTTCGGCGTCATCGCGCCCGGAATCCCCATCTCGCTGCGCGTGGGAGCGATCTTCGCGAGTCCGAAGTCCGCCAGCTTGGGGCCGCTGTTGAAGACGTTTCCCGGTTTCACGTCGCGATGCAGGATCCCGTGGCGGGAGGCGGCGTCCAGCGCCTCCGCCATCGCCAGCAGATACGTCTTCACTTCCGCCGGCGGCAGCTTGCCCTCCCGCCGGATCCGCTCCATGAGCGTCCCGCCCGGGAGGTACTCCATCGCATACCAGAGCTCGTCCTCCTCTTCGCCGCAGTCGATGACCTGGACGATATGCGGGTGGTTGAGTCCGGCAATGACCCAGGGCTCGCGGCGGAAGCGCTCGAGGAACCAGTCGCCCGGGACGTCCGGCGGCAGAGTGCTCAACCGGAGGATTTTGATCGCGACGGCGCGCCGGAGCCGCGTCTGCTCGCCGCGGTAGACGACGCCGAAGCTGCCGCGCCCGAGGGGCTGGTCCAGGAACACCTTGAAGCCCTGGGCGAGGATGCGGACTTCCTTTCCAGGCGCCGGGGTTTGCGGGGAGCGCGCCTCCGCTTCGAGGCCCAGCTCGAGAATCTTCGCCGCCGCCAGGCCTGCGACCAGCGGATGGGACGGATCGCTGGACTGGATCAGGCCTTGGCCGGCCAGTCCCTGGACCGCCGAGCAGAAGTGGGCCAGGCAGACCCCCTTTTCCTGCAGGGACTGGAAGGCCGTCAACGACTGTACCCCCACCTGGCCGCGGATGGCGGCCAGCAGGGTTTTCTCGATCGACGCCGCCTCAACCTTGCACATGTCGCTGGGATGGCTCCCCGGTTCTCCCTGATCCTAGCACCCCGGGCCGCTGATCACGAGGATGCGAGAAATTTCGCCAGCTCGTCGGCCAGCACGCCGCCGTCCGCATGGCGGGACTCCGGCGCCTTCTGAAGCGCCTTCATCACGATCGCTTCCAGCGCGGGCGTCACCTTGGGGTTCTTTTTCGCCGGCGCTACGACCTCCTCGAGCATGGTCTTCCGGTAGATCTCCATCACGCTCCGCCCCTGGTGCGGCGGCGCGCCGGTCAGCGCCTCATACAGGATCGTCCCGAGCGCGTAGACGTCGGTCCGCGCCGTCGACTCCTTTGCGGCCACCTGCTCGGGCGCCATATACATCGGCGTCCCCAGCGCGGACCCCGGCGCCGTGATGCCCTTGCCGGTCCCCGCCGCGCGCGCCAGGCCGAAGTCCGTCACCTTCACCCCGGCGGCCGCCGTCACCAGCAGATTCGCGGGCTTGAGGTCGCGGTGAACGATGCCCGCCACATGGGCCGCCGCCGCACCCCGCGCGGCCTGCTCCAGCAGTGCCGCGCTGTCGCGCTCGTCCGGCCGGCGCTGCTTCAGCATCTCCGAGAAGGGCCGCCCTTTGACGAGTTCCATCACGAGGAACGGACGGCCTCCGGCGATGCCCCAGTCATAGACCGTCACGAGGTTGGGATGCGAGAGCCTCCGCGCCGCCTCGACCTCCCGGTGAAAGCGCTCGCGGCCGACGGGGTCCAGCGACACCTCCTCGCGCAGCAGCTTGAGGGCCACGGCCCGGGCGAGCTGGCGATCCCAGGCGTGGTAGACGACGGCGGTCGCCCCTTCGCCCACCCGCTGGCGGATCTCGTAGCGGGAGAGACCGGGGTCGGCGTCGAGCCGCTTCCGCTGTTCCTGAAGCAGGCGGGTGAGGTCCCCGGAGCTCAGGAAGCCGCGGTCGACGAGGATCTGGCCGAGCAGCGTGTCGCGCCCGCGCCCGCGGGAATCCTCCTGGGCGCGAAGGGCCTCCTCGAGCTGCTCCGGACGGAGGAGATTCCATTCGAGGGCGATGCGGGCGAGGAACGTGGAGTTGAACCGCTCCTCCCGCGATTCCGGATGGCTCATGGCGACTCCGGACTGAACCCCATTCCCGCCCGGAAGGATTCTAACACGCGCGGGGACGGCTCCGCGGGGTTCAGCGGGGCCGCTCGAGTTTGAAGATGCCGTGGTCTCCGTCGGATTGGTAGTTGCAGTAATACCGGTCGACGTTCACCAAGCCGTCATATTCGTACACGCCGCCCGCGATCCAGCCCAGATCGGCGCTGCCATGGAGCTGCAGTCCCTGAGGACCGGGCTGCACCGTCATCGGCACCGTGTACTCGAAGCTGAGCGTCCCGCACCAGCCGCTGTAGGTGGCGTGATAGCGGGCGTCGTATCCTTCGTCGGCCCGGCGGGTCACCAGGCAGCGCAGTCCGCCCGTGTGACCGTTGTCGTCGCTGGTCCAGCTCCCCTCCCAGCGGCCTTCGATGCCGTTCGCGAAGCCCTGGCTCGCCTGCCAGTCCTGATCGAACGTCGAGCAGGCCGAAAGCGCCGCAAGCAGGCCCAACACGCCGGCGGTCTTGATGATTCTCATCCCCCTCCTAATACGTCCGACAGGGCGGATTTCTGGACTGGATTCGCCCGACCGGAGTAGTCTGGTCGGATGAAACTCCTCGCCGCGCTCCTGCCGCTCGGTCTGGCCGCCTGCAGCTCGTTCCCCCAAGTCCACGTCGCGCGCACGGACGACTTCGACGTGACCGGTTCCGGCGATGCGGCGCCGTGGAGGTCCGTGGCGTGGACGCCGATGCGCCGCCGCCAGGTTGACGGTCATCCCTATGAGACCCGCTTCAAGATGCTGTATTCGAAGACCGGCCTCTATATCCTGATGGACGGGACGGACAGGAAGCTGACGACGACCGGCCGCAAGGACGACTCGAACCTCTGGGAAGAGGATGTCTACGAGGTCTTTCTCCAGCCGGACGACGGACTCCCGCTGTATTTCGAGTACGAGATCTCCCCTCTCGGATTCGAGCTGCCGATCCTGGTCTCGAACAACCACGGGACGTTCATGGGCTGGCTGCCCTGGTATTACCTGAACGACCGGAAGATCCGGAAGGCGACCGCGGCGACCGGGGGGCCGAAGCAGGCCGGAGCCACCGTCGAAGGCTGGACGGCGGAATTCTTCATCCCTTACCTGTTGTTCAAAGGCATCAACGGCGTCCCGCCCGGTCCCGGCACGCGCTGGCGCGCCAACCTCTACCGCATGGACTACGACGACGGCCATAAGACGCAGTGGGACTGGTCGCCGGTGGGGGAGAGTTTCCACGAATACCGCGGCTTCGGGGTCCTGCTCTTCGACTGAGCGCGTCCGCCCGGCAAGCCCGGCTATTTTGGAGCGGCCGCCGGAACGAGCACCTGCTGCAGGGCCGAGCGCAGTTCCGGAGTGTTGAAGACCGTCCCGTAGACCGACGACCCGCCGTTGCGGCGGATCACATAAAGGCGATCCTGGAGCCGCCCCTCCGCGCCCAGCACCACTTCATACTCGTCGACCCGGGAATCCGAGCGCCGGATGCGGAGCCGGTACTTCTCGTCCGACGACGCCGGCGGTTCCCCCTGAGCCGTCTGCGCCGTCTGCAGCCCTGACCTCAACCTGGAGATCGCCTGCTGGTCGGCGATCGTCCAGGACCGCGTCGCCTTCCCATCGTCGTGCACGACGTCCACCTGGACCGCCGGCTCCTGCTGGGTCTCGACGAAGCGGGCCGTTTCCTTGTCGCGGTAGAGCGGGATCCAGATGACCCGGATGAACATGACGCCGACGCCGGCCAAGACGAGGATCAGGAGGGAGACGCGGAGGGCGCGGCGCGAGGTCATCGAAGGAAGTCTACCCGCCGCGGAGGGGGCTTATTTGGGAATCTCGAAGGTGGCCTTCTTCTTGCCCCACCAGATTTCCCATTCGTTGGCGGTGGCCCACTTCTCCTTGGTGATCTCCTGGTAGGCCTTGATGATGGCCTTCTGGAGGTCCTCCAGGCGGCCCTTGATCGCGTTGTCGTCGCCCTGCTGACCCTTGTCGTCGCGGTACGGCCCCGACTGCTTGTTCTTCAGCCACTTCTGGACGTCCTTCTGGAGTTCGAGGAGGGCATCCATCGAGTCCTTCTGACGCATCGCGCCGGCGCAGCCGATGGCGGCCTTCGCGACGCGGACGTCGGCATCGCGGAAGTTTCCGTGGACGGTCGGCAGCGCGATCGGATCCTGCAGCTTGCCCAGGGAGCCGTAGATCGCCTCCTGCACCTTGAGATCCTTCTCGTTGGCCTTGAGCGCCGCCATGAGGGAGGGCGTCACGACCTTCTTCCAGTCGGCGAACTCGACCAGGGCCTTGGCGGCGGCGACGCGGACATCGCTCACGTCGGCCGTCACGAGGGGCAGGATGCGGTTGAGGGTCTTGTCGGCGGGCGTTCTGGAGAGCTCGAGGACGGCGGTGGCGCGGGCGGAGGCGTTGGGATTGGAGAACGCTTTGCCGAAGGCCTTGATGGCCTCGTCGACCTTGGCTTTGTCGTCGGCCGCCTGGACCAGAAGCAGAGCCGCCAGAAGCGCCTTGACCATCCCGTGCCCCTTTCCGCTTGGACCCCACCACCCGTCTTACTTATATACTATTGGGTATACGACGCATAATTAGTACACGATTAAAAAAAGAAAGTTTCGGGATCAGAGGCCGCGGAGGGCGCGCGCGATGGTCATGCGCGACGCCCGGAACGCCGGGAAGAAGCCCCCCACCACGCCCATGACGAGCGCGAGCAGGGTGCCCGACAGCATCAGCATCGGGGTGACCCGGAACTGGAAGGCCAGCTCGCTGAAGGACACCCAGTTGACCGTTCCGGTGGCCATGTTGTTGAAGAGCAGGTAGCCGAGGGCGGACCCCAGCGCCCCCCCCATCAAGCCGAGGCAGGCGGACTCCAGGACGAACGAGAACCAGATCGCCAGCCGGGAGAATCCCAGGACCCGCATGGTGGCGATCTCGCGGGTGCGGGCCGCCACCGCGGCGTACATCGTATTGGCCGCGCCGAAGATGGCACCGATCGAGAGCACCACCCCCATGATCATGCCGATCGCCTTGATCATCTTGCCGGCCAGGTCCTGGTCCTCGAAGTACTCGACGTGCGGCTTGGCATCCATGCTGAACTGCTTGTTCCCCTGGATCACGTTGCAGAGCCGCTTCACCTCGGCGGCGTCCGCGCAGCGGATCAGGATGGCGGAATAGTCGCGCTTGAACTGGGCCTTCATCTCGTCGATATCGCCCCAGAGCTCCGACTCATAGGCCTGCCCCGCGCATTCGAAGACGCCCACGATCATCCATTTCCGCCCGCGGAAGGTCGGGGTCTTCCCGATCCCGAGGTCCGCGAAGCGGCGCCGGGCGCCCACTCCGACCACCAGCTCTCCGACGCTCGGATTGAACCAGCGGCCCTCGATGAGCTTGAGCTCCGGGCGCAGGCCCTTCGACATGGGGCCGGCGCCGCGGATCGGCACGTTGGCCTTCCCGCCGTCCTTCTTCACCGCGTTCGACACCTCCACCAGCTCCGGCGACACCATCAGCTCGCCGTGCGCGTTCCGGAGCAGGCCGGGGATGCCCATGACGTCGTCCAGCTGCTGCTTGGTGATGATGCTCTGACTCTCCGCGGTGGTGCCCACGCGGAGCGCGATGACGCCGAGCGGATCTCCGGAGCCCTTCAGCGAGCGCTCCATCCCGAGACCCATCGCGAAGAGCATGACGAAGACGACGGTCACCAGGACGATGCCGAGCACTGTCAGGAGCGACGTCACCCAGCGGACGCGCAGGTTTCTCAGGTTGTATTTGAAGGGGATCGCCATCAGACCACCTGGCGGAGGCCGTCGGAGATCTTCCGACGCGCGGAGCGGATCGCCGGAACCAGCGAGCTGAAGACGCCGCAGAACAACGCCGCCCCGAGCGCGATGCCGACCGTCGACGACTCCACCATGAACACCGGGAAGTACACGGGGCTCGGACTGAAGCGCAGGACATTGAAGATCACGAGAGAGACGCCGATCGAGAGCCCGGCCCCGATCATCGAGACGAGGATGGATTCGGCGACGATGATCGCGAGGATGCCGCCCGCCGAGAACCCGAGCGTGCGCATCACCGCCACTTCGGTCACCCGCTCCCGCGCGGCCATCGCCATCGTGTTGGCCGTCATCATGATCATGATGATCAGCACGACGATCCCGATTCCCGTCACGATCGCCTTGACGTTCCCCATCATCGCCGAGAACTGCGCGGCGAACTCCTTCTCGGTGACCGTCTCGGTGGGCGCGCTGGAGTTCTTCGTGTGGGCGTCGATCAGCTCCTTGAGCCTCGGGACATCCTCGAGCGAGCGTGCCTCCATCCAGTAGGTGCTCACCATCTTCTGCTGGTTCATCAGCTCGTCGAAGTAGTCCCAGCGGAAGAACATCTGCACGTCCTGGTGCGGGTCCGTGGCCTGGAACGTCCCGACGATCTCCAGCTCGGGGTTCGCCGGATAGAAGGTCCCGATCAGCGTGACCCGCTGGCCGACCTTCCAGTCGAACTTCTTCATGAGGCCCACGCCGACCACCGTGCCGTTCTTCGTCGCTCGGAGCTTCTTATAGACGTCATCCGAAAGCTGCAGCTCCGTGAACAGGTCCCGCAGGACGTCGACGTCGACCGCGAACTCGGGCATCAGGTTGTCGCGGTCCTGGTAGTAGCCGCCGAACCAGTTGAACTTGGTCACGTTCTTGGCGTGGCGCTGGATCTCGTCGCTCTGGAGATAGTTCTCCAGCTCGATCGGCAGGAACGCGGTGAGGCCCTCGGCGTGCTGGACGACGACCCGCAGGTGGGGCGCGGCCACTCCCTCCCAGGCCTGCATCTCCGTCAGCGCGGTGCGGACGAAGATCAGGACGAACAGCAGGAAGCCGATGCCCGCCAGGGTCAGCAGGGTGCGGAGCCGGTTCCGGACGGCGTTCCGCCAGATCAGCGGAAGGAATTTCATGCCTTCGCGACCAGGGCGCCCTTCTCCAGCATCACCGTCCGCGCCGCGCGGGCCGCGGCCTTCGGATCGTGCGTCACCATCACGATCACCTTCTTGAACTCCGTGTTGAGCCGCTGCAGGAGCGTGAGGATCTCCTCCTCGCTCTTCTTGTCCAGGTCGCCGGTCGGCTCGTCCGCCAGCAGCAGGGTCGGATCCGTCACGATCGCCCGGGCGATCGCCACCCGCTGCTCCTGTCCGCCCGAGAGCTGGCGCGGCGTATGGTCCTTCCGGTCCGCCAGCCCCACGACCTCCAGCGCCGTCATCACGTGCTGCTTCCGGGCCGACCTCGACAGCGGCGTCAGCAGCAGCGGGAGCTCCACGTTCTCGAAGGCCGTGAGCACGGGAATCAGGTTATAGAGCTGGAAGATGAAGCCCACATGGCGGGAACGGTAGGCGGCTAGCGCGTGCTCCGACAGGCCCGAGAGCTCGCTGCCCGCCACCTCCACGCGGCCCGACGATGCGCGATCGATCCCCGCGATGATGTTCAGCAGGGTCGACTTCCCGGAGCCGGAGGGGCCCATGAGAGCCACGAATTCGCCCTCCGCGACCTCGAGGTCGATGTTCTCGAGCACGGGCACGGGCGTCTGGTCGCGGTAATACGTCTTCGCGACGGCTTGGACCCGAACGACCGGAGCGCCCATCTATTTTCTCTCCTTGAGCTTGACCTCGGCGCCGTCGTCGACCATCGCGCCCCCGGTCAGCACCTCCTCGCCCCCTCGCAGGCCGGAGACGATCTCGACGCCGTCCTCGCCTTCCGCGCCGGTCTCCACCGGCTGAAAGCGCGCGCGGCCGGCGTCGAACAGGAGGACCCCCTTGCGGCCGCCGCGGTCGCGGATGGAGCCGCGTGGGGCGAGGACCTTCCTCGGCGCGCCCGCCACGGCGCCCTCCCGGAGGAATGCCGCGCGCGCCGCCATCTCGGGCAGCAGCGCGTCGTCCGGATCGAGCAGCTTGACCTTCACCTGCACGACGCCCTTGGTGCGGTCCGCCGTCGGCACTACCTGGCGGACCTCGCCCTTGTACTTGCGGTCCGGCCGGGCCTCCGTCGCCACCTCGGTCTTCTGCCCCACCTTGACCTTCGCGATGTTCGTCTCGTTCACGTCGGCCACCATCTCGAGCGAGTCCCGGTCGATCAGCGTGCAGAGCGAGCCGCCCGACTGCACCGTCCCGGCGGGCCCGACGTTCTCCCCCGCCTGCGCGGAGCGGCGGACCACGACGCCGTCAAACGGCGCGCGGATCAGCGTGTATTCGAAGGAGGCCTCGGACTGCTTGAGCCGCGCTCTCGCGACCTGCAGCTGGGTCTCGGCCTTGTCGAGGCGTTCCTTGGGTTCGATGCCTTTCTCCACGATCATCTTCCAGCGGTCGTATTCCCGCTGGGCGTCGACGAGGGAAGCCTTCGCCTCCTCCACCTGGGCGGCGATGTCGGCGTTGGCGATCCGCCCGATGACCTCGCCTCTCCTCACTTTGGACCCCACCTCGATGCCGACCCACTCCAGCGTGCCGAACATGCGCGAGCTCACGTCCGCCTTCCGGTCGGGAAGGATATAGCCGCTGGCCGAAAGGATCGCGCCGGCGTCGCCGGAGCCGACCAGGCGGACCATGCCGACTTCGACCTCCGCCGCGGCGTTCCCGCGCTTCCACAGCCAGGCGGCGCCCGCCCCGCCCAGGAGGATCGCCAGGGTCAGGAGGATCCAGGGCATGCTGGAGCGGGGACGATCGGGATCTCTGTGGATGCGAAGCGCCGAGAGATCTCTGGACGCGGAGTGGACTTCGTCAGGCATATGAAGGTCGACCCAGTCTAGCAGCCGCTCTCCCGGGGCTCAAGGACGGGGGGATCAGGCGGCCCGGCGGGCCGTGAAGGCCAGCACGGTGGGGGTCTCCAGGCGCTCCAGCGTCCGCCGGATCGGCAGCCGCGGATCCCAGCGAAGTGCCGTCCGGAACCGCTCCGTCGCAAGCTCCCGGTCGCCGCCCAGAAGCGCGATCTCGCCAAGGGCGAGATGGATGCGCGCGTGGTCCTTGGGCGAGATCCGGGCCTGGTCCGCTGCCCGGAGCCGCTCGACCAGCTCAGCCTGTTCCTGCGGACACATCCGGTCGAAAGGCAGGGCATGAAGGCAGGAGAGGATGGCTTCGACGTTCGGAGCGGCGGCCGGCGGCGCCGGCCTCGGGCGCCATCGGCGGCGTCGACGGGGTTTCGAGATGCTGAGCAGGGCGAAGAGGAAGACTCCCGCCAGGAAAACCAGGGGAAGGAGGGGTTCCGTCATCCCTGCCCATATCGGCAGGGATGACGATCCCGCTGCAGTCGGAGTGGAGACTACCCGAGGATCTTGAGCTTGCTGCCCTGGAGGTCGACCGCGTACGACTTCAGGGGCTTGGTCGCCGGACCCTGGCTGACGCTGCCGTCGAGCTTGAAGCGCGAGCCGCAGCCGAGGCACTTGAGGCGGTCCTCTTCGACGACCCACTGAAGCTCGGTGCGGGCGCTGTTCGTGCAGATGCCCTCGGTCGCGTTGAAGCCGATCTTGGTGCGCACGATCAGGACTGGCTCCTTGATGTTGGGGAGGCGGACCTTGACCTGCGAGCCCGGCTCCGACAGCGCCTCAGGCAGCGGGATCGTGTGATCGACGCTGGCATCGAACGTGGGGGCCGGGTTGCTGACGCAGCCCGTCGTGGTGACGATGGCGCACGCACAGGCCGCGGAAGCGACGAAGAACTGCCGACGTGAGATGTCCATAGCCCTCTCTCTCCTGAAAATCAGACCCGCTGACAACTGTCCGGCGGGAGTATAGCGCGCGGGTGCTCGATCGCCTAGGTCGAATCTGAAAACTCGTTGCAAACTTCCGCGGCCCGCGAGGGTATTGTTGTGGAAGCGGGATCGGCCTCGGGAGTATCCTCATGCTCCTCGCCCTCCTCCTCGCCCTGGACCAGGACGCTCCCGTCGCGATCCGCGTCGTCGACGCCGACTCCGGCAAGCCGGTCTTCGCCCGCGTCGTTCTCAAGGCGGCCGACGGCCGCGTCATCGACTCGACGGGATACAAGACGCTGAACGGCCACTTCGTCTCGCCCGAGGGCTGGACGCCGTCGCAAAGAGGGGTGGGTCTGCGGCGGAGACCACAACCACCTGATCCGCGACGGCGCCGGCGACAAGAATTACGGAAAGACTTCGGTGACCCTGGAGTTCGCCGCCGCGCTGCATGCGTCCCGGGGATGGCGCTACTACTCCGCCGGAGGGGGCGGGCCCTGGATCCTCGAGGCGAATCCGAAGCAGGAGCTGCACAACGGGAAGCGCACCGAGGCGGCGGCTGCAGCCTGGAACAGGAAGTACGGCGAGCAGCTGCATCTCTGGTGGAACAACGAAATCCTCAAGACGCGCTACGGCCATGTCTGGTTCCTCGGCCAATGCGCCTCGGGCCCGACGTATCCCTATACCGAGAAACCCGGCGACGCCTGGTGGTCCTTCTACGACGACAACTGGGATCCCTGGCAGACCGGCGACCGGAAGAAGCCGATCGGCCCCTTCAAAAGCAGCCTTTGGGAGATCCCTCCGCTGTTCGACTGCATCGGGGACTGGCGCGACCGCGGGCTGGTGGCCATCTACGCACATCCCACCCGAACCTTCCGCATCGGCAACCGTCCCATCAGCAACATCGCGGTGGAGTTCCCCTTCGATCTGCTCGCGGGCGCGCCCGTCGGCGCGCTGGCCATCATGGGCGACGACCCGGACCACGCGTTCGACCAGGCTCTATGGTTTGCCGCGCTGAACGAGGGCTACCGGGTGCCGGGCGTCGCCGAGAACGACACCGTCTTCGGAGTCGACTCGATCCGCGTCGGCCCGCACGTCACGTACACGTACTCCCCGGGCGCGTTCGATCTCGCCAAGACCGCCGGGGCGCTCGCGGCGCACCTCACGTTCTCGCGCGGCGGCGCTTCGCTCGACCGGAATCTTCTCTTCCATGCCGCCGAAATTTCGTCGCTGCAGCAGCAGATCTGGTCGACCGAATTTGCGGGAAAGCCGGGATCGCTCGGCAATGTCTTCCCCCCCCAATTATTTCCAGCTGCTTCGCGAGCGGACGAAGGAGGTCACCGTCGTCGCGGAACTCGCGAAGTAGTCCTTAATAATTCCTTAACCTTTATTTCAAAGTTGCCGTACACTCTCCGAGTATGTTGAGGCTCGGATGATCCAAGCGATCAGCACGCTCCCGAAAGCGCGGGAAAAAAGAGAGGGAAGCACTCACGGAAAGTTTTTCGACTCCCTCCTCAAGCACCACTTGATCTTCAACACGAGCTGGGAAGATCCGGCGCTCGACCGCGTTGCTCTCAAGCTGACGTCCGAGGATCGGCTGCTGTCGATCACGGGCGCGGGCTGCAACGTCCTCGACTATCTCCTGGCGGGCGCGGGCGAAGTCCACGCGGTGGACCTCAACCCCTGCCAGAACGCGCTGCTGGAGCTGAAGGCCGCCGCGATCCGCTCGCTCCCCTACGACGTCTTCTTCGAACTCTTCGGCCTGGGCCGCTCCGCGCGCGCGGAGGAGATGTACCGGGACGCGCTGCGGCCGCATCTCCGCGAGTTCGCGCAGGCCTGGTGGGACAAGCGCATCGATTTCTTCAAGGTCGGCAAGCGCTGGCATCACTCCTTCTTCTATCGCGGCACCTCCGGCTTCGCCGTCAAGCTCATGGTCGGCCTCGTCCGAAGCCTCCGCAAGGCCTGGGGCTCGGTCGAGACGCTCCTGGCGGCCCGCGACGTGAACGAGCAGCGCGAGGTCTACGAGTCGCGACTGCGCGACCGCATCTGGACGCCCTGGATGAAGTGGTTCCTGTCGCAGCAGCCCACGCTCAGCCTGATCGGCATCCCGCGGGGCCAGCACGAGGAGATGCTCGCGCGGTATCCCGGCGGCGCGGCGGACTACATCCGCGAGTGCTTCGAGACCGTGATCACGCGCCTGCCCTTCCAGGACAACTATTTCTGGCGCGTCTATATCCGCGGGCACTACACCCCCGAATGCTGCCCTGAATACCTGAAACGCAAGAACTTCGAGAAGCTCCGAGGCCTCCTGCCGCGCCTGCGCATCAATACGATGTCGCTGACCGACTATATGCAGCAGTCGGACACGCGCTTCACCCGCTTCGTGCTGCTCGACCACATGGACTGGCTCCGCGGCAAGCTTCGCGCCGCGCTGGCCGACGAATGGTCGATGATCCTCGAACGGTCGACCCCGGGCGCCCGCGTCATCTACCGCAGCGCGGCGTGCACGACGCCCTGGCTCGACTCGCTGGCCGTCCGCCACGAAGGCCGCGAACGCATCCTCGGCGATTTCTTCACCCGGCACCCCGAGATCTCCGAGCCGCTCCACGCGCGCGACAGAGTTCATACCTACGGCAGCTTCCACGTAGTAGACTTGCCGGGATGAGCCTGTTCGCGGACCTTCCCACCCTCTGGCACATGGTGTTCCCGGGCTCCCGCAAGGGGGACCAGCAGCAGCGGCTCGACGCCTTCTATAAAGCCCAGGCGAAAAACTACGACGACTTCCGCAAGCGCCTCCTCCACGGACGCGAGGAGCTCATGGCCTCCCTCGACGTGCCCGAGGGCGGCGTCTGGATCGACATGGGCGCCGGCACCGGCAGCAACGCCGACCTGCTGGGCGACAAGCTGAAGAAACTCCGGCGCGCCTTTCTCGTCGACCTCTGCCCGTCCCTTCAGGACGTCGCCCGTTCCCGGGTCAAGGACCGCGGGTGGACCAACGTCGACGTCGTCCACGCCGACGCCGGCGCGTGGCGCTGCGAGGAGCCCGCGGACCTCATCACGTTCTCCTACTCGCTCACGATGATGCCCGACTGGTTCAAGGCGCTCGACCGCGCGTGGGAGAACCTGAAGCCGGGCGGCACGCTGGGGCTGGTCGACTTCTACATCTCCCGGAAATATCCCGAGGCCGGACTGCGGAAGCACTCGAAGTTCGCGCGCTTCCTCTGGCCGAAGAGCTACGCCTGGGACGACGTCTTCGTCTCCCCCGATCACCTGCCGTTCCTGCGCTACAAGTTTCAGACCGTGCGCCTCGAGGAGCGCACGGGCAAAGTCCCCTACATGCTCGGCCTGAAATCGCCCTACTACCTTTTCATCGGCCGCAAAGGCGCCCCGTAGAACTCCCAAGGCCACAGGCCGAAGCAAGAGGGCGCGCCTTCGGCGCGGCGGCAGCCCCGCTTCACGCCCCCTTATCCTTCCGTTCGCGCAGGATTTACGGGAGTGAGTCATGAATCCCTCAGCTGAGAGAGGGGTAAGCATGTCGCAACCCGTTCTGTTCGGATGCGCGGTCGTCCTGTCCGGCTGCGCGGCGATGATCATCGACAGTCCCGAACGCTGGCCCGAAGACCTTCCCCCGCAGGCGTCCTATCAGCAGGGCTCGTCCCGGGTGAAGTTCTTGCGGGCGAGCAGCGGGCTCCTGCGGCCGACGGCGAAGACGACGCAGTCGCGTCCGACCAGGGTCGCGACGGGCTCGCCGAGGGCCTTCTTCTCCTCGTCCTTCAGGTCGCGCGAGATCATGCCGATGTGGACGGTGCCCTGGCCGAGCGCCTTGACGCCGAAGCCGCTCCCGCCGCCGGTGACGAAGATGACGACCTTCTCCTTCGGCAGCGCGGGATCGGCCTTGTCCCACGTCTCGTACTTCTCCATGAAGTCGCTCGCGCATTGCGCGATGACGGGAAGCAGCGTGGTGGACCCTCCGAGGCGGAGCGCCGTATCTTCATCCGGGACGGCGCCGGCGCCGGAGCCGGCGAGGAACAGAGATGCGACGGCAAGGAGTCTGATCATGGAAGGCCTCCGCAAGGCAATCATGATCGGGGGGCCGCGTAACGGGTTGATGATGCGGACGTAACGGCTTCGTTAACGGCGGAGGGAACCCCGGACTCAGGCGAGCGCGGCGCGGATGCTCCGTCCGCCGTTCTCGGTCAGGCGGTGATTGCGTCCGTTGAAGTAGCAGATCAGGCGCATGTCGTCCAGGCCCATCACGTTCAGGATCGTGGCATGCAGGTCGCGCCTGTGGAACGGCGACTCGACCGCGCGATAGCCGACCTCGTCGGCGGCCCCGATCAGGGCCCCGGCCCTGATGCCGCCGCCGGCCAGCCACACGGTCCGGCACATCGGGTTATGGTCGCGGCCCGTCCCGCCCTGCGAGATCGGCATGCGGCCGAATGCGCGCGGGAGGGCGCAGGTTTCGGTGCGGCGCTGTTCTCAACCGATGGTGTTGATGACCTCGCCCTTATGTCCCTTGATATCGGTGGGGACAATGCGAAGGAGGAACCCGGGGAGCTCCGGCCACTGATAGTCTCCGCGAAGCGGCCTGATCTTGAACAGCATGGCCGAGGCCAGTCCGGGCGTCAGCTTGAGCGACAGGGTAGTCCCCTTCATCTCGAAGCCGCTCCTGTCCGCGGGGGCGATTTCGACGCTGCGTTTCTGTGCGGTGAAGCCGAAGGGACGCCGATGGAGGATGCGGCCCCTCAATCCCTTCAGCAGGCTGTTCACCCACATGGCGCCCAGCTCCCAGACGAACGGCGGTCCGGGGAGGAAGCGCCCGTCGTCCAGCTCCTGTTCGCCCATCGACGAGCCTTCGGCGCCGGCCAGCCCGTGCAGGCGTTTCGCCAGGGCCTCGTCCTGAAGAACGGACTTCCGGCCGAGATCCGTGAGGAGGAGCGGGTTCGCCCCGCGCATTTCCTTCAGCAGCGACTCGGCGTTCCAGTCCATCGCCAGGGCAAGTTCGTCCTCGGTGAGGCCGACGACCTGGAGGAAGCGGGCGCGCCCGTTCCCGCTCGAGAACTCGCCCAGCTCGGAATCGGCGGCGAAGGCGATGGCGCGGATTTCCGTGGGCGACCCCTGGGCGATCGGCCCGTTCAACGACATATGGTGGCCGACCCCGAAGGCGTTGCCGGTCTGGAAGACGTAGCGGCCGAGGTTCTGGAGGAAGTTGAGCGCCCAGGCGGGCGGCTTGTCCTCGTCCTTCGGCCTCGCGAGCCGGAACGTCAGCTCAAAGCCGAAGCCCGACGTCTCCTTGTCGGGCGATTCCTTCGCGAAGAGCTCGGTGAACCCGTAGCTCACGAAGTGCCAGTGCTCGGGATCGGCGCGGCGGTAGGCGCTGAGTCCGCGGAGCGGATCGGGTCCGCCCAGGTCGTATGGAATCAGCACCCCGAAGTGCTGCGGTTTCTCTTCCGGATAGAGGGATTTGAGGGCGGCGTCGATGGCCTGCCATCCCGGGCTCCGTTCATCGTCGTCAGCCATGCCGCCAGTATAGCGCCTGCCGCAAGTCGACCGCGCGACACAGCCCCTCCCGTCGGTAGTCCTATGGAATCTCTCCTACCTGCAGGTATGAACCAGCGACGACAATCTAGCGAACTAAGAGAGCGTCCGTTGGGCCGCGCCGTGGCACAACGTTTGCTACTAATGGCTCAACCCGGTACGGAGCCAACATGAACTCAAGCCGGTCTCCAATCGGGGACCGGCTTTTTTTCTTCGGCGCGTCGGGGAAAGGATCAGGACGGATGAGCGACGCCGCAGCGCTTTCGCGACCCCGGACCGGCGCGGGCTGGAGCAGGACCTGGTTCCTTCCGCTGATCGGCGTGGGGGGCCTGCTCGCCCTGTGGGCCCTGACCAGCGCCCTGTTCTCGCCGAACCTCCCGTCTCCGCTGAAGACCTGGGAAGTCAGCAAGCCCTACCTGCTCAACCCGTTCGAGAAGCGGGGAGAGTTGGACCAGGGCATCCTCCGCTTCACCGGTTACTCCCTCTGGCTGGTCGCGAAGGGCTACGGTCTCGCCCTCCTCATCGGCATCCCGATCGGCCTTCTGCTCGGCCTCTCCCCGCTGTTCCGCAGCAGCTTCGACCCGATCATTCAGATCCTCCGCCCGGTTTCCCCGCTCGCCTGGCTCCCGCTGGGCCTCGTCCTCTTCGGGAAGTCCGCCCCCGCAGCCCTTTTCACGATCGCGATCTGCGCAATGTGGCCCACCGTCCTCAACACCGCGCTGGGCGTCCGCTCGGTGCCGCAGGACTACCTCAACGTCGCCAAAGTCCTGAAGCTGAGCCGCGGGAAGACGCTGTTCAAAGTGCTGCTTCCCGCCGCCCTTCCCTACATGTTCACCGGCTTCCGCCTCAGCCTCGGCATCGCCTGGCTCGTCATCGTCGCCGTCGAGATGCTCACCGGCGCGCCCGGCGTGGGCGGCTTCCTCTGGCAGGAGTACAACAGCCTGATCTACGAGCACATCATCCTGTGCATCCTGACGATCGGCGTGGTCGGCTACATCCTCGACCGCGCCATGTACTGGGTGGAGGTGCGGTTGCGCGCGGAATCGGCATCATGAGCTACCTGGAACTGTCGGGCGTCCGGAAGAGCTTCGGGCCGGCCGGGGCGAGGACGGAGGTCCTGAGCGGCATCGATCTCGGGGTGGAACGGGGCGAGTTCGTCGCGATCGTCGGCTACTCGGGATCCGGCAAGTCCACGCTCATCAATCTCATCGGGGGCCTGCTCTCCCCCGATGCGGGCAGGATCTCCCTCGAGGGGAAGCCGGTGAGCGGACCCGGCCACGACCGCGCCGTGGTCTTCCAGAATTACTCCCTCCTGCCCTGGCTCACGGTGCGCGACAACATCGCACTCGCGGTGGACCAGGTCTTCCCCGGCTGGACCCGCCAGCGGCGGGAGGACCACGTGCAGCACCATATCGATCTGGTCCGTCTCACGGAGGCGTCGCGGAAGCGGCCGCACGAACTCTCCGGCGGCATGCGGCAGCGCGTGGCGCTCGCGCGGGCCCTGTCGATGACGCCGCGCGTCCTGCTGCTCGACGAGCCGCTGGGCGCCCTCGACGCCCTCACCCGCGCGGCCCTGCAGCACGAAATCGAACGCCTCTGGAGCGAGGAGCGCCAGACCGTGGTGCTGATCACGAACGACGTCGACGAGGGCCTGCTGCTGGCGGACCGCATCATCCCTCTTTCCCGCGGTCCCGGCGCGGTGCTCGGGCCGCCGGTGCCGGTGGACCTGGCGCGTCCGCGGGACCGGAAAGCGCTGAACCACGACGCGCGGTTCAAGGCGGCGCGCGCGGAGATCTTCCGCTACCTCCTCGGCTCGGGGAGGAAGGAACCGGCGCGCGAACCGGCGGAGGTGCGCTGATGGGCGGCTACCTCGAGCTCTGGAACGTCACCAAGGCGTTCGAGACGCCGCGCGGGCGCCAGGTCGTCGTCAAGGACTTCACCCTCAACATCCGGGAAGGCGAGTTCGTCTGCCTGATCGGCCACTCCGGCTGCGGCAAATCCACCGTCCTGTCGATGGTCGCCGGCCTCAGCCCGCTGACCGCGGGCGGCATGATCCTCGCCGGCTGCGAGATCTCGGGCCCGGGCACCGACCGCGGCGTCGTCTTCCAGGCGCCGTGCCTGCTGCCGTGGCTCTCCGCGCTCGACAACGTCCTGCTCGCCGTCGACGAGGCGCACGGGAAGCTTCCGGTCGGCGAGCGCCGCCGCATCGCGGGCGAGGCGCTGAAGCGCGTCGGCCTGGGGTCGGCGATGCACCAGAAGCCCGCGGGGCTCTCCCAGGGGATGAGGCAGCGCGTCGGGCTGGCCCGAGCCTTCGCGCTCTCGCCGCGAATGTTCCTCCTGGACGAGCCGTTCGGCATGCTGGACTCGCTCACCCGCATCGACCTCCAGCAGCTGCTGATGGAGCTGCGCGCCGACGACCGGAAGACCGTGCTGATGGTGACGCACGACGTCGACGAGGCGCTGTTCCTGGCGGACCGCGTGGTGGTGATGACGCGGGGACCGGAGGCCCGGGTGGGCTGGATCCTGGACGTGCCGTTCGCGCAGCCGCGCGACCGGAGCCGGCTGCTGGATGACCCGGAGTATTACGCGTGCCGCGAGCGGCTGATCGGCTATCTCGACGACGCGGGACCCGGGCCGGCGAAGGAGCCGCAGGCGCCGCGGGAGCTCCCGGCCGTCGCGCCCCCGCGTCTGGAACCCGCGGTGAGGAAGACGTGAGCCCGCAGCGCGACGAGGAGCTCCTGCTCCTGCAGTCCATCGCCCTCGAACTCTCCCACTGCGGCAGCCTCGAAAAGGCGCTGGAGATCGTCATCCGCAAGTTCTGCGGGGCGACGGGATGGGCCCTTGGCGAGGCGTGGCTCCCGCGGGTTGGGCGCCGCGTGCTGATCCGCGGGCCGGTGTGGCACGCCCCCTCCCCGCGGATGACCACGTTCCTCAAGGAGACGGAGTCCTGCTGCTTCCCGCGCGGGCGCGGCCTGCCGGGCCGCGTGTGGAAGTCGCGCAAGCCCCTCTGGATCCGCGACGTCCGCGTTGACTCCAACTTCCCCCGCGCGGCGGTGGCGAGGAACGCCGGCCTCAAGGCGGGCTTCGCGATCCCGGTGCTCGCGGGGCGGAGGATCGTCGCGGTGCTGAACTTCTTCGTGCTGGAGCGGCGCAGCACCGACGAGCACCTGCTGCGCCTCGTCTCCGCGGTGGCCGCCCAGCTCGGCTCCATCATCCGACGCAACCTCGTCGAAGAGGCCCTCCGGGTTTCGCGCCATACGGTCGCGGTCCAGGAGGCCGAGCGGCGCCGGCTCGCGCGCGAGCTCCACGACGGCGTCAAGCAGTCCCTCTCCGCCGTCCGCTTCCGGCTGCGCGCGATGGAGGAGGGCGGCCGCGCCGATCCGGCCGGCGTCTCGCAGGCCGGCGAGCTGCTCGACAGCGCGCTGCAGGACCTGGGCCGCGTCTGCCGCAACCTCGGCTCCAGCCTGGTGCAGGACCTCGGCCTCGAGGCCGCGGTGCGGCGGCTCTGCCGGGACTTCGAGGAGCGGACGCGGACTCCCGTGGAGATCGAGCGCGCGCGATTCCCGCACGCGCTGCCGCCCGAGCTCGGTTCCAGCCTGTACCGCATGGTGCAGGAGGGGCTCGCGAACGTGGAGCGCCACGCGAAGGCCCGGCAGGTCTGGCTGCGGCTCTGGCGGCGCGGGCTCCAGCTCGGACTCATCCTGCGCGACGACGGCGTCGGCTTCGATCCCGCTCGGCTGCACCCGGCCGGCACCGGCCCGACCGGCTACGGCCTGGGCAACCTGCGGGAACGCGTCGAGGCGCTGGGCGGCCGCGTCGGCATCCTCTCGGCCCCGGGGACCGGCACGCGGCTCGAGATCCGCGTGCCCTGGAGGAAGCGGTGACGCCCGCCGCGCAGCGACGCATCCGCGTGCTCCTCGTGGACGACCACCCGGTGGTCCGCGACGGCCTGCGGAGCTACCTCGAGAAGCGGTCCGGCATCGACGTCGCCGGAGAGGCCGGCGACGGGCTGACGGCCGTCGAGCTGGCGCGGCGCCTGTCGCCCGACGTGGTCCTGATGGACCACACGATGCCGGGCATGACCGGGATCGAGGCGGTGGGGCATCTGCGCTACGCGGCGCCCCGCGCGCGCGTCGTGATCCTCACGATGCAGGAGGACCGCGAATACGTCCGCGAAGCCCGCCGCGCGGGCGCCTGCGGATACCTGCTTAAGGACGCCGCTCCGTCCGACTTGGTCCACGCCATCGAGGCCGTGCACGCGGGGGATCCGTTCTATACGTGCGGCGCGTCCCGAGCCCTCCTCGAGGAGCTCACCCGGGAAATCCAGGGTCCCCGGGCCGCCGAGGACCCCGCGCTGTCCCGGCGCGAGAAGGAGGTCCTCGCCCTGCTGGCGGCGGGGCTGCCGAGCCGCGAGATCGCCGCACAGCTGCGTCTCGGCGTCCGCACGGTGGAGACGCACCGCCTGCGCCTGCGCCGCAAGCTCGGGATCAAGTCGACCGCGGGCCTTACGAAGTACGCGATCGAGCGCGGGCTGGCGTCCGCCGGCCCCGGCACTTCGCTTCCGTAGTATTCCCGACAAATTCATACCTGCATGTACCTATCGGCCCTTCCTTCGTCGCTAGCTCCGATCCGCCCCCGGGGAGAGGCCGCTGTGGCACGCGCCTTGCGCTGGTTCCGCGCGGCGGCACGGAGCGGACACGAACTCAAGCCGGCGGTCCTCGGAAGAGCACCGCCGGCTTTTTTTATCGGGGAGGGTCTCATGGGGACGTCGGAGAGGACCAGGCAGGGCCGGCGCGCGTTCCTGCGCTCGGCGGCGGCGCTCGCGGGCGCGGCCGCGCTGGGCTGCGACGCGAAGAAGGACGCGGCGACCTCGTCCGCGGGGTCGAACCCGGGGTCGCTCTCGCCTTCGGACGGCCCTGAGACGCCGGACCTGAAGTTCGGCATGATCGCGCTGACGGATTGCTCGCCGATCGTCATCGCGCACGAGAAGGGCTTCTTCAAGAAATACGGGATCCGATCGACGATCGCGAAGGGCGCGTCCTGGGCGGCCATCCGCGACTCGCTGTCCACCGGCGACATCCAGGCCACCCACATGCTGATCGGGATGCCCCTCGCGTCCACCATGGGCCTCCTGGGCGCCCCCAGGAAGCCGATGATCATCCCCTGGCTGCTCAACCGCAACGGCCAGTCCATCACCCTCGCCAAGGCGATGAAGGGGAAGGTCGTGGACGATCCAAAGGCGATCAAGCCGCTCGCCGACGAGGCGCGGACCAAGGGCACGCCGATGACCTTCGCGATGACGTTCCCGCCGGGCACCCACGCGATGTGGATGCGCTACTACCTCGGCGCGGGCGGCATCCATCCGGACAAGGAGGTGAGCCTCATCACCGTCCCGCCGGCGCAGATGGTGGCGAACATGAAGATCGGCAAGATGGACGGCTTCTGCGTCGGCGAGCCCTGGAACGCGCGCTCGATCGCCGACGACATCGGCTTCACGTCGGTGAACACCCAGGACCTCTGGAAGGACCATCCCGAGAAGGTCTGCGCGTTCATGGCCGAGTTTGCCGGGAAGAACCCGAAGACCGTCAAGGCCGTGCTCAAGGCGCTGCAGGAGTCCAGCGCCTGGCTGGACAACCTCGACAACCGCCCGGAGCAGGCGGAGATCGTCTCCCGCGCAACCTATATCAACTGCCCGAAGGAGCTCATCCTCAGCCGCCTGCTGGGCGAGTACGAGTTCGGCGACGGCCGGAAGTCCAAGGACCCCAATTACATGATCTTCAGCAGCCGGAACTGCAATTATCCGCAGCCGAAGTACGCGAAGTGGTTCCTGACCCAGTACCGCCGCTGGGGCTTTGTCGACGCCACGCCCGACTACGACGGCGTCGCCCGGCAGGTCATGCGCACGGACCTCTACGAGGAGGCGATGAAGGAGATGGGAGTCGCGCACGGCGGGCGCAACGACGCCCCCGAGACGCTGTTCAAAGGGGACGTGTTCGACCCCTCCAAGTGCGAGGCCTATGCCACGGGATTCGCGGTCCACAACCTGAAGACCTGAAGAACCCCCGGGACGACCCGGAATAGGAGAGGAGAAACTCATGAATCTGATCGCTCTGATACTCTGCCCGCTGCTGACCCTACCCCAGGACAAGCCGCCGGCACCGGCCCCTGCTCCGGTGCCGGCGGCGGCCCCTCAGGAGAAGGCGCCCGCTTCCCCGCCCCCGCCCGCGACGCAGGCCGAGCCCTTCTTCAAAACCATGATCAAAGGGATCACCTTCGGCGGCCAGATCCGCGAGCGCGCGGAATACCGGGACCCGACCTCCTACCTCAACACCGATGCGGCCACGCGCTCGGACGACGTCTTCCTGTCGCGGATCCGCCTCAATCTGAAGTTCAGCGTCACCGACGACATCGACGTCTTCGTCCAGCCCCAGGACCAGCGCGCCTGGGGCCAGGAAGCCTCGGTGCTCAACGACGAGCGGAACCTCGACCTGCACCAGGGCTTCGTCGAGGTCCGCAACCTCTTCAGCGAACCGATCAGCATCAAGGCCGGCCGCATGGAGCTGCAATACGGCGACCAGCGTCTGATCAGCCCCCTGGACTGGAGCAACATCGGCCGCGCCTGGGACGGGGCGAAGATCCGTTACGCGCCGAAGGACTGGTGGATCGAGGCCTTCTACACCGTCATCCGGGATCCGCTCGCCGTCGCCCCGGCGCCCGGCTCGCAGCCGGCCGGCGTCGCCAACGGCGCCGCGGAGGACCAGGATTTCGGCGGGATCTACTTCTCCTACATCGGCATCGCGGACCACGAATTCGACGTCTATGCCTTCTTCCGTGAGTTCCAGGACAACTCGTTCGTCTCGGAGACCGGCGCGGTCGGCGACCTCGTCGATCGCACCGTCGGCGCGCGGATCAAGGGCCGGGATCTCGGCTTCGACTACACGCTCGAGGCGATGAGCCAGACGGGGCAGCAGGCCGGCGACCGCATCCAGTCCTACGCCTTCGTCGCCACCCTGGGCTACACCTTCGACATGGACTGGACGCCCCGCATCGGCGTCGAGTACGACCACGCCAGCGGCGACCGCCACGCCGGCGACGGCCAGCGCAACACGTTCGATCCGCTCTTCCCGTTCAATCACTACTATCAGGGCTTCGCCGACATCATCGGCTTCCGGAACAGCAAGGATCTCTCCTTCTACCTCAGCGTGAAGCCTGCGGACACCGTCGTCGTCAGCCTGGACTGGCACAATTTCTGGCTGACCCAGGACGAAGACGCCTGGTACAACGACAACGGAACCGTGGTGCGGCCCGGCGTGGCCTCGGGCATTCCGTCGACCCGCCTGGCCCATGAGTTCGACCTGCACGCCAAGGTGACGGTGTCCAAGTACGTGAAGTTCTGGGGCGGCTGGTCGCACGTCTTCGCGGGCCCCTATATCCGGCAGACCGCGACCGCGGGCACGGACACCGACTTGAACTGGTTCTTCCTCCAGATGGTAGTGGACTTCTAGCGCAGGAGCAGAGGGGCTTCCAATACGTAGTCATACGGAACGTGTTCCTACTAAACAGTAGCCATGAAGTCTCCTTGTGCGCTACTTGCCCGGGGACCCGCTGTGGCACGCCTCTTGCGTGCCGCAAGGGCAGATGAACAGCCGTGAATCGACCCCCGGGAGCGGACGCGACGGGCTGGAGCCGCCGACACCGAGGCAGATGGAGCTGCTCCGGATCATCCAGTCGCTCCCGTCCCACGCGCGAACCACTCTGACCCTGGTCTGCCGCGGCACGGAGCCGTGGGAGATCCAGAAGGTCGTCGAGGACGAGCGCATCGGGGAGATCCGGCCCCGTTCATCCTGACGCGACTCGGCGCGGCCGAGCGCGGACCGGCACGGAGAGAACATGAACTCAAGCCGGCACGCCCCCCCGGGGGGATCGTGCCGGCTTTTTTTTCCGTCGGAGCGAGGTATGATCCAGGCCGCAAGCAAGAAACTCGTGGTGATCGGGAACGGCATGGCCGGCGCCCGCGTCGTCGAGGAGATCCTCGCCCGCGCGCCGGACCGCTTCGACGTGGCCATGTTCGGCGCCGAGCCCTACGGCAACTACAACCGCATCCTGCTCAGCAACGTCCTCAACCGAACCCAGAAGCCGACCGAGATCTTCATCAACCCGCTCGCCTGGTACGAGCAGAACCACGTCACCCTCCACGCCGGCGTCAAGGCGCTGAAGATCGACCGCGACCGGAAGGTCGTCGTCGGCAAGCCCCTGAAGCGCGACGCGGTCCCCTATGCCGCGGGGGACCATGGCGTCGACGGATGCGCGCCCGTCGAGGCGCCCTACGACCACGTGATCATCGCCACCGGCTCCCGCCCCTTCGTCCCCCCGATGGAGGGTTTTGGAAAGCCGGGCACCTTCCTCTTCCGCACGATCGACGACTGCGAACGGATCGCCGAGTACGCGAAGGACTGCCGGAAGGCCGCGGTCATCGGCGGGGGCCTGCTCGGCCTCGAGGCCGCGCGCGGTCTCCTCACCCATGGCGTCGAGGTCAGCGTCCTCGAAGCCGCTCCGCAGCTCATGATCGCCCAGCTCGACCCCGAAGCGGGCGCCGTCCTCAAGACCACGATGGAAGGCATGGGCGTCAAGGTCCTCTGCGAGAAGATCACGACCCATATCGTCTCCGAGGGCGGCCGCATCACGCACCTGCTCTTCAAGGACGGCTCGCGCGTCGAGACCGACATGGTCGTCGTCAGCGCCGGGATCCGGCCGATCACCGACATCGCCGTGGCGAGCGGCCTGACCGTGGACAAGGCGATCGTCTGCGACGACCAGATGCGGACGAGCGATCCCGACATCTACTCGCTGGGCGAATGCATCCAGCACCGCGGGAAGATCTACGGCCTTATCGACCCGATCTGGGAGCAGGCGAAGGTCCTGGCCGACGTCCTGACCGGCCTCAACCCCGCGGCGGCGTACCTCGGCTCGCGCCTGGGCACGAAGCTCAAGGTGATGGGCGTGGAGCTGGCGTCGATGGGCGAGACCCGGCCCGCATCGCCGTCGGACGAGGTCGTGATCTATCGCGAGCCGAAGCGCGGCGTGTACAAGAAGATCATCCTCCGCGACGACAAGGTTGCCGGCGCCATCCTGCTTGGCGAGACCGACACGGCCCCGCAGCTGATGCAGCTCTTCATGGGGGGCACGAAGGCGCCGGACCGGCGCTCCGACCTGCTCTTCGCGCCGGCCGAGGGCGCGTCGATGCTGCAGGTGTTCGACATGCCCGACTCGCTGCAGATCTGCAACTGCAACGGCGTGAACAAGAAGCAGATCGTCGACGCGATCCGCGGCGGCTGCGGCAGCGTCGCGAAGATCGGTTCCTGCACGAAGGCCGGCACGGGCTGCCAGTCCTGCAAGCCCGTGATCGTGCAGCTGCTGGAGGCCTATCGCGACGCGGGCAGCGCCGACCGGAGCGAGCACTACTACGTCCCCGGCGTGCCGTTGGAGAAGTCGTCGCTCGTGGCCGAGATCCGCAAGCGGCGGATCACGTCCGTGAGCGAGGTGTTCGCTCAGCTGGCGGGCGGCCGGGAGGACGCCGCAAGCAAGGTCGGGCTCGCATCCCTCCTCAAATCGCTCTGGGCGGGCGAGTACACCGACGAGCGCGACGCGCGCTTCATCAACGACCGGGTCCACGCGAACATCCAGAAGGACGGGACCTTCTCGGTGATCCCCCGGATCTACGCGGGCGTGACGACGCCCTCGGAGCTGCGCCGCATCGCGGAGGTCGCGGAGAAATACAAGGTCCCGATGGTCAAGATCACGGGCGGCCAGCGCATCGACCTGCTCGGGATCAAGAAGTCGGATCTCCCGGGGATCTGGCAGGAGCTGGGGATGCCCAGCGGCCACGCATACACGAAGTCGTTCCGCACCTGCAAGAGCTGCGTCGGCACCGACTTCTGCCGCTACGGCGTCGGGGATTCCATCGCGCTCGCGCAGAAGATCGAGCGGCGCTTCCAGGGCATCGAGTCGCCGCACAAGATGAAGCTCGCGACCGCCGGCTGCCCGCGCAATTGCTCGGAGGCCTACGTCAAGGACCTCGGTGCGGTCGCCATCGACGGCGGCAAGTGGGAGATCTATCTCGGCGGCGCCGCGGGCGGCACCGTGCGCAAGGGCGACCTCCTCTGCACGGTGGACAGCCATGACGACGTGCTCAAGTACATGGGCCGTTTCATGCAGTACTACCGAGAGCACGGCAAATACCTGGAGCGCAGCTACCACTTCGTCGAGCGCGTCGGCATCGAGACCCTGCGCCGGCTGCTCGTGGAGGACAGCGCCGGCCTCTGCGCCCAGCTGGACGCCGACATCCAGAAGGCCGTGGACGCTTACGTCGATCCCTGGAAGGAGGCCGGGCTGCCGGCGTATCCGGGGCAGTTCAGCGCGCCCGAGCTCGCCGCCGTCCTGGAGGCCGCAGAAAACAATGGCTGACACGCTGAGACTCGTCATCCTGGGCCCCGTCGAGAAGGTCCCGATGGGCCAGGGCTTCTGCTTCATCGTCGGAAGCGAGGAGATCGCGGTCTTCCGCCAACGCGACGGGAAGATCTTCGCCACGCAGAACCGCTGTCCGCACAAGCAGGGTCCGCTCTCCGAGGGGCTGTCGGGCGGCGGCGTCGTGATCTGCCCCTTCCACTCGCACAAGTTCGACCTCTGCAGCGGCCAGGGCCCGGACAATGAACAGCTCAAGGTCTATTCCGTGAAGGAGAAGGACGGGCAGCTGCTCCTAAGCCTGGAGCCGCAGCCGTGATCGCTTACGTCCGCTCGCTGGACCCGAAGGGGGCCCTGGCGGGCGCGGCCGCGATGCTGCTGCTCGGCGGGGGGATCGTGCTCGGTTCCCGCTCCTTCCGGACCTTCGACCCCGTGCTCCTCACCTACGCCTTCGGCGTCCTGTTCTCCGCATTCGCCGTCGCGTATCGTTACGCGGTCTGGCTCCAGCGGCCGCCCACCCGTGTCGCCGTGCGGCGGGGATTCGCGCTGCTCCGCCGGGGCAACCCGTTGCGGAACCTGGTCTACGTCATCCGCCTGCTCGGCGGCACCTTCGCCGCCCAGCACTTCATCCGGAAGCGCAGCTTCGTCCGCTGGTTCGTCCACTTCCTCATCGCGTGGGGCACGATGATCGCCGGTGCGGTCACGTTTCCCCTCGTGTTCGGCTGGCTCTGTTTCGCCACGCGCCTCGACGACCCCTCGATCTACCGCATCGTCCTGTTCGGGTTCCCGGTCGGCGAGTTCGGCACCGAGTCCGTCCTGCGCTACCTGATGTTCAACCTGCTCAACATCTCCGCCCTCATGGTGATCACCGGCGCAGGCCTGGCCCTGCACCGCCGGCTGAAGGAGCCCGCCAACCTCTCGCGGCAGCAGTTCGGGAACGACATCGTCCCGCTGCTGCTCCTTCTGGCGATTTCGATCACCGGCCTCGCGCTCACCTTCAGCACGCACTTCCTCCACGGCGCGGGCTACGCGGTCCTGTCGCTCGTCCACGCCCTCACGGTCAGCATCACGCTCCTCTACCTGCCGTTCGGGAAGTTCTTCCATATCTTCCAGCGGCCGCTGCACCTGGCGATCCTGCTGCGCCGCCGCGACGAGGCCACAGCGCCCGCCGCGACCTGCACCCGCTGCGGCCGCGCCTTCGCCGGCGCGGAGCATCTCGCCGACCTCCAGGAGGTCCTCCGCGAGACCGGCCTGCGGCTCGGCGTCGGCCTCTGCCCGTCGTGCAAGCGGCGCCGGCTCGGTCTCGCGCAACGGCTGGTCATCGAAGGGAGCCGCTCCCGTGGCTAAGCTGCCCCAGGACGTCGACGCCCTGATCGACCGCTACGGTCCCCATCCCGCCAGCGCGCCCGCGGGGGGTTGGGACGCGGCCGCGAACCCCGACCGCCTCGTGAAGACCCACTGCTCGTTTTGCGGCGTACAGTGCGGCATCCAGCTCAAGGTGAAACAGAACCAGGTCGTCGGCTTCGAGCCGTGGGAGGACTTCCCCGTCAACCGCGGCATGCTCTGCCCCAAGGGCGTGAAGCGCTACCTCCAGGGCGGCCATCCCGACCGGCTCCTCTCGCCGCTCGTCCGCGTCGACGGCGGCTTCCGCGAAGCGTCGTGGGACGAGGCGATGGGCCGCGTCGAATCCGCGATCCGCCGGATTCAGGGGCAATATGGTCCCGATGCGTTCGCGCTGATCGGCGGAGCGTCGCTGACCAACGAGAAGGCCTACCTGATGGGCAAGCTGGCGCGGGTCGCGCTCAAGACGAAGAACATCGACTACAACGGGCGCCTCTGCATGGTGGCCGCGGGCGCCGCAAGCCGCAAGGCGTTCGGCATCGACCGCGCCGCGAACCCGTGGAGCGACCTGCCGGAAGCCCGGTGCATCCTGATCGCCGGCTCCAACATCGGCGAATGCTTCCCCATTCTCACGGACTACCTCTGGCGCGCGCGCGACAAAGGCGCGAAGATCATCGTCATCGACCCGCGCGCGACGCCCGTCGGGCGCCAGGCGGACCTGCTGCTCCCGGTGCGGCCCGGGCGCGACAGCGCCCTCATGAACGGCATCCTCCACGTCTGCATCGAGCGCGGCTGGATCGATTCCGCCTTCATCGAGGCGCACACGTCGGGCTTCGAGGCGGTGCGGGCGGCGGTCGCGGAGTACACTCCCGCGCGCACGGCGGCGATCACGGGCGTGGGGGCGGCCGCCATCGAGAAGGCGGCCGAGATGTGGGGCACGGCGGCCACCTCGATGCTGATCCACGCGCGGGGCATCGAGCACCACATCCACGGCGTCGACAACTGCCTGAGCTGCATCAACCTCTGCCTGGCGACCGGGAAGATCGGCAAGCCCGGCTCGGGCTACGCGATGATCACGGGCCAGGGCAACGGCCAGGGGGGCCGGGAGCACGGCCAGCGCTGCAACCAGCTGCCGAGCGGACGCGACATCGAGGACCCCGCGGACCGCCGCATCGTCGCCGACCGCTGGGGCATCGACGAGACGGAGCTCCCCCATACGGGGCTCGCCAGCACCGAGATGATGCAGGCGATCCACGAGGGCAAGATCCGCGGCCTGCTTACCATCTGCTTCAATCCGCTCGTGTCGCTGCCCGACTCCGACTACACCCGCGCGGCCCTGGAGAAGCTGGAGTTCTTCGGCGTCATCGACTTCTTCATGTCCGAGACGGCGCGGCACGCCGACGTCGTCCTCTCCGGCTCGCTGCAGGAGGAGGAGGAGGGCACGGTCACGACCGCGGAGGGCCGCGTCGTCCATATCGCCCAGGCGGTGACGCCGCCGGGCCAGGCGCGCGAGGACTGGAAGATCCTCTGCGATCTGGCCCGCCGCTTCGCGCCCTTCGCCAGGTTCCCGTACGCCTGCACCGAGGACATCTTCCGCGAGCTGCGCAGCACGTCGCGCGGCGGCAAGGTCGACTACTACGGGATCACCTACAACCGCATCGACCGGGAGAACGGGGTCTTCTGGCCCTGCCCCGAGTTCGACCATCCGGGCACGCCGCGCCTGTACGAGGGCGGCCGCTTCTACCATCCCGACGGGAAGGCCCGCTTCCACGCGGTCGAGTACCGCCCCCCCGCGGAGGACGTCGACGACGAGTACCCCGTCATCATGACCAGCGGCCGCGTGGTGTCGCAGTACCTGAGCGGGACGCAGACGCGACGCATCGGGCCGCTGCTGGACCAGTATCCCGAACCGATGGTCGAGATGCACCCGAAGCTGGCGGCCCGCGTGGGCGTGAAGGACGGCGACGCGGTCCGCGTCACGAGCCGCCGGGGCTCGCTGACCCTGAAGGCGCAGGTGGTGAAGTCGATCCGGCCGGACACGATCTTCATCCCGTACCACTGGGCCGGGGAGAAGTCCGCGAACCGGCTCACGATCCGCGCCCTCGACCCGACCGCGAAGATCCCCGAGTACAAAGTCTGCGCCGTACGCGTGGAGAAGGCGTCATGACACCCCGGGTGGGCCTCCGCGCCCCGCACCGGAGGCGGTCGTGATCGACCCCGGCCTCGAGTTCTTCATCGATCCGTCCCGCTGCATCGGCTGCCAGTCGTGCTTCCACGCCTGCGCGGAATGCGACACGCACCGCGGGACCTCGATGATCCATCTCGAATACGTCGACCGCGCCGAGTCGGTCCAGACGGTCCCCGTCGTCTGCATGCACTGCGAGGACCCGGCCTGCGCGAATGCGTGTCCCGCGGATGCGATCAAGAAGACCGCGGACGGAATCGTACAGTCGGCGCTGCAGTCGCGCTGCATCGGCTGCTCCAACTGCGTGCTCGCCTGTCCGTTCGGCGTCCCGCAGTACGTGACGCGCATCGACCAGATGATGAAGTGCGACCAGTGCTACGACCGGACTTCGACCGGAAAGCGGCCGATGTGCGTGACGGTCTGTCCCAGCGGCGCGCTGGCATTCGGGACGCGCGCGGAAATCGAGCGGCTGCGCCGGGAGCGCCCGATGGATGTCTTCCGCTTCGGCCCCGAGACGGTGCTGACCAAGGTCCAGATGATGATGCCCGCCGGGATCGCGGCCCTCGAGGTGGACGTGGCCGACCTGGTGGCGGAAGGAGGCGGCGATGGTGGAGCGCAAGGCCTGGAAGGACGACTTCCCGATTTCGTGGGTCGATGACCATTTCGTGACGCGGCGGGAGTTCACCAAGTCGCTGGTGCTCGTCTCCTGCGCCACGTTCTGCGCGACCGGAGTGATCGCGGTCATGGGCCGCGCCGGGGCCGCCGCCGCTGCAAAGTGCGAACCGCGGCGCATCGCCGCGGTCGGCGAGATTCGCGTCGGCAGCAGCCGCGTCTTCGAGTTCCCCGCGCCCGGAGATCCCTGCCTGCTGATCCGCCTGACGGAGGAGCGCTTCGTGGCGTTCGGCCAGCGTTGCACGCACCTGGGGTGTCCCGTGCTCTACCGGAAGGAGACGCGGAAGCTCCACTGTCCCTGCCACGAGGGCTACTTCAACGCCGAGGACGGCTCCGTCGTGGCCGGGCCGCCTCCGCGGCCGCTGCCCCGCGTCGAGATCGAGCGCCGCGGCGACGAACTCTGGGCCACGGGGTTCCGGGCGTGACCCCGTCCCGCCGCGTCCGGGCCGAGCGCCGCCAGACCATGACGATCGTCTACGCGGTGATGGTCTCGATCCTCATCCTCGTGCTGATCCAGTATCTGCTGCTGATGATCGCGCTCGAGGACTATCTCTCGGGGAAGCGCAGCGTGCTGATCGGTACCGCAGCGGCGTCGGCGGTCTGTTTCGCCGTGTCCTGCCGGCTGATCGGCTACCTCGCCGCCCGCCGCGCCCCCGGTCCCTGACCGTCTCGCAAAGCTACCCGGAGGTCTTGCGATGAAGACCTGGGGATGCGCCGGGGTGGAAGCTGCTTCCCGGTCTTCGACGGCTTCACGGGCCAGAGCTCGGACTCGGTGCGCGCGGACGTAAAGAGCGATGCCGCCTTCTGCACGACCTCGGGGCGGGACCCGGCCAGGTCCGTCTTCTCCGACGGGTCGGCCTGGAGGTCATGGATCTCGGTCGGCGCGGCGACCGCCTTCTTCACCGCCTTCAGGTTCCCCATCCGGACCGCCTGCGAGAAGCCCTTCTCGTGGAACTCCCAGTAGAAATACTCGCGCTCCGGCACTTTTCCGCCGGGGAGCGCGGGGAGCACCGAGAGGCCGTCCAGCACGGCCGGCGCCTTGACGCCCAGGAGTTCCGCCATCGTGGGAAGGAAATCCCAGAAGGCCCAGGGTTGGTCGCTGACGCCGCCCGGCGCGATCGTCCCCGTCCAGCGCGCGATCATCGGCACGCGGATGCCGCCCTCATAGAGATCCCGCTTCATCCCGCGGAGCTCCCCGGAGCTGGCGAACATCTTCGGCGAATAGCCGGCCCCGTTGTCGCTCGCGAAAAACACCAGCGTGTTCTCCTCGAGCTTCAGCTCCTTCAGCAGGTCCAGCAGGCGGCCGATGTCGCGGTCCATTCGCGTGATCATCGCCGCGATGTTCTTCTGCGGCTCCGGCCAGGGCTCGCCGGCGTACGGCGCGGCGTCCGGAACCTCGACCTTCCCGTGGGGGATCGTGAAGGGCAGATCCAGGAAGAACGGCTGGTCCCGGTTCTTGCGGACGAAGTCCAGCGACTCCGCCGCGAACAGGTCGTGCGAATACGTCTTTCCATCCAGGGCACCCTCTCTCCGTTGCGCCAGAGGGATTCGGGATAATACTCGTGCGCCTTCCGCTGGCAGAGGTATCCGAAGTAGGAGTCGAAGCCCTGCTTCCGCGGCTCGCCGACGGACCCCGGCCCGCCCAGGCCCCACGCCGCTCGGATTGAAGTTGCGCGTTTCCGGCGCAGCCGGAGCAGGAACGGCGCCAGCAGAATCTCGAGACCCGTCAGGCCGTAGCGGCCCTCGATGAGGGCGCGGGTGCGGTCGGTGAGCTTGTTGAACGCAGCGGCGGAGCAGCGAGACCCGCTCGGTTTCGAAGGCGGGGGTGAAGTGGGCGATCTCGAGGGTGGCGGCGCGGGCGTCGAGGGCGGTCCAGGCCTCGTCGCTCAGAAGGAGGACGGGCCCGCGGCTGCGCTGCTCGAGATGGCGACGCGCGAGGTTGCGCGCGATGCCGCAGAGCCAGGCGCCGAAGAGCTCGCCGCGCCGGAATTCGCCCCGCTTCCGGTACGCGGTGAGGAAGGTTTCCTGGACGAGATCCTCGGCCGCGGCGGCGTCCCCGACCACGGCCCGGACGTACGCCAGCAGCCACCGGCGGTTCTGCTCGATGACGCCAAGGGTCCAGAGGTCTTCGCCGGCCGTGTCCATGTCCGCCTCTCCTTCCGGGTATTGTCCCGCGGATCAGCAAGAAAGCGGACGGCTTCGCAAAACTTCCCGGACGCCTCAGCGACCCTGTTCGCCCCCCGCTTCCCTTTCCCAGCCGCCGCCCAGCGCCTTATAGAGGATCACCAGGTCCTGCGAGATCTGGCGCTCGCTCTGGACCAGCGCGTCCTGCGTGACATAGAGCGACCGTTGGGCGTCCAGCACGCTCAGGAAGTCCACCAGCCCCTGGGTATAACGCTGGTTCGCCAGGTCCACCGCCTTCAGGTTCGCCGCCACCGAGTCGGAAAGCTCCGCGCGGTGCGCCTGCTCCTTCGCGTAGGCGATCAGCGCGTCCTCGACCTCCTGCAGCGCGACCAGGATCGACTTCTCGTAGACGATCGCGGCCTGCTCCTGGCGCGCGTTCTCCACCTCGATCCTCGCACGGATCCGGCCGCCCTGGAAGAGCGACCACTGGATCGTCGGGCCTACCGACCACGCACGGCTGCCCCACTTGGCGAAGTCCGACGCCTTCACGCTCTCCAGCGCGAAGAAGCCGGTCAGCGAGAACTTGGGATACAGCTCCGCCGTCGCCACGCCGATGCGGGCCGTCGCGGCCGCCAGCTCCCGCTCCGCGCGGCGAAGGTCGGGACGGCGCAGCAGCAGTTCCGACGGAAGACCGACCGGCACCTCGGGCGGAGGCGCGGGGATCGCCGCCGCATTCACGAGCTCGCCGCGCAGCGCGTCGGGCCGGCGGCCCAGCAGCACCGCCAGCCGGTGCGTCGCCTGGATCCGCTGGCTTTCGAGCACCGGGATCGTCGACGCGGTCGTCGACACCTGCGCCTGCGCTCGGACCACGTCGAGCTCCGCCGCCCGCCCCGCCTGGAAGCGCGCCTGCGTCAGCTCCAGCGTCTTTTTCTGCGCCTCGAGGTTTTGCCGCGCGATCGCGAGCTGCGCCTGCAGCCCGCGGAGCTCGAGATAGTTGCGTCCGACCTCGCCCAGCAGCGTGACCAGGACGTCGCGCCGCGCCTCGACGGTCGCGTCGACGTCGGCGTCCGCCGCCTCGATGCTCCGCCGGTTTCCGCCGAAGACGTCGATCTCCCAGGCCGCGTCGAAGCCCGCCTGGTAGAAGTTGCCCTGCTGTCCCGCGCCGGGCAGCGGCACGTTTTCGCTCAGGCGGTTGCGGGAGTAGCCCGCGCCCGCATTCACCGAGGGCAGCAGCGCGCCGGCCGTCACGCCGCGCAGGCCCCGGGCCTCGCGGACACGGGACTCGGCGATCCGGAGGTCCAGGTTGTCCTGGGCCGCGCGCTCGACGAGCGACGTCAGCACCGGGTCCTGGAAGGCCTTCCACCATTCGGCAACCTGGGCCGCCTGGGCCGTCACCCGGCTCGTCGCCGGATCCAGGTCCGAACCCTTTTCGCTCCAGTCGCCCGGCATCTTCGGGTCCGGAGTCTGGTAGTCGGGTCCGACGGCGCAGGCCGCGAGGGCCAGGAGGGCCGCGGCGGAAGCATATTTCAGGCGGTTCATGGAGTCCTCCCTTACTTGTTCTTTTCGGCGTTGGCCAGCCTGGTGCCGGTCGGCGGCGTCTGCGCGGATTCGACCCGCACCAGCTGCCCGGTCTCGAGGTCGTCCGTGGGGTTCTCGACGAGCTGTTCCTTCCCGTCGAGTCCCGTCAAGACCTCGATCTCCGCGCCGAAGTCGCGGCCGAGCTTCACGGAGCGGAGTTCAGCCCGCTTGCCGGCGCCCACGACGACCACGCGTGGCCCTTCCTTCCGGAGGACGAGCGTCCGCGCGGGGATGAGCACGCCGGGATTCTCGCGGTGGACCGTGAGCTTCACCTGGACGTACATGCCCGGGAGCAGCACGCCGTCGGGATTCGGAAGGAACAGTTCGGTGCGCAGGGTGCGGGTCGACGGATCCAGTGCCCGCGCCGTCCGGACCACGCTGCCCCGGAAGACCTGCTTCGGGAGCTCGCGGACGAGGACCTCGGCCTCCTGGTTTTCCGTCACGCCGGGCGCGGCGTTCTGGGGCACATCGATGAAGACCCGAAGGCCGCTCGTATCGGCGATGCTGAAAAGGCTGCTGACCGTCGAGCCGCTGCCCGAGGTGACGAGCGCGCCCTTGTCGACGTTCCGCGCGGTGATCGTCCCGGCGAAGGGCGCGACCACCTTTTCATAGGACTGAAGCGCGCTCAGGCGCCGGACGTCGGCCTCGCCGGCCTTGACGGAGGCCTCGGCGCTGTTGACGCGGACCTTCTGGTCGTCGTACTCCTGCTCGGAGACGGCGTGCGTCTTGATCAGCGTGGCGATGCGCTGCAGGGTGCTTTGGGCGAGCGTGACGTTGGCACGCGCCTCGTCGAGGCGGACCACCGCGCGCTCCAGCTCCTGGTCCAGTTCGGGGGACTCGATCACGGCGAGCAGCTGGCCGGCCTCGACGCGGTCGCCGATGTCGACCTTCCTCTGGCTGAGGAAGCCGCTGGTCCGGGCGTAAAGAGTCGCCTCCTGGATGGCCTGCGTGCCGCCCGGGAGCGTCAGGAGCACCTCGTTCGGCGCGGGACGCGGGGCGACGACGGAGACCCGGGCGCCGGCCTCGACGCGCGACTTCGCGGCGTCCAGGGCGGCCCGGCGTTCGAGGCGCGGCAGGATGCCGATGACCGCCAGGGCGGCGGCGGCGACCACGGCCAGGAGGAGGAAGACCGCGGGCTTGCGGGTCTTCGTCGCGACGGCGGGCGTTTCCTTCGGGGTTTCGAGTGCGGCGTTCATAGAATTCTCCTGTCCAGTTCAATTCAAGTGAGACAGCGCGACGGCTCCGTGCGCGGGTTCCTGCTCTTCCGTTTCAGCGGCGGGCGCCTTCTTGCGGAGGAGCGTATAGACCACCGGCACGAAGAACAGCGTCGCGAACGTGGCGACCAGCAGCCCGCCCAGCACGGCGCGGCCGAGCGGCGCGTTCTGCTCGCCGCCCTCGCCCCAGCCGAGCGACATCGGCACCATGCCGATCACCATCGCCAGCGCGGTCATCAGCACCGGGCGCAGACGGGTGCGGCCGGCGTCGAGCGCGGCGGTATGCGCGTCGGCCCCCTCGTGACGGCGCTGGTTGGCGAAGGTCACCATCAGGATCGAGTTCGCCGTGGCCACGCCGATCGACATCACGGCTCCCATGAGCGACGGCACGTTGAACGTCGTCTGCGTCACGAAGAGGGTCCACACGATGCCGACCAGGGCGCCCGGCAGCGCGGTGATGATGATGAAGGGGTCGACCCAGGACTGGAAGTTGACGACCATCAGGAAGTAGACCAGCAGCGCGGCCGCGACGAGCCCCAGGCCCAGCCGCGAGAACGCCGTGTTCATGCTGTCCACCTGGCCGCGCACCGTGATCGAGACCCCGGGAGGAAGCTTGGCCCGGACATCCCGCAGGATGCGGTCGACTTCCTTCGAGACGGACCCGAGATCGGTGTCCTGAACGTCCGCCCGCACGTTGAAGGTGGGCTGGACGTTCGAGTGATTGACGACCAGGGGCGTGATTTCCCGCTCGATCGAGGAGAGATCGCCGAGCAGCTGCGCGGCCTTGTCGGGCCGGCTTCCCATCGTCATGGTTCCGATCGATTCCATCGAATCGATCTGGTGCTGGGGCGTCTGCACGGCAAGAGGATAGTTGATGCCGCTCTGGGGGTCGGTCCAGTAGTTGGGGGAGACCACGCCGCTGGAGGAGAGCGACACAAGCACGTTGTTCGCAATGTCCCGCTGCGAGAGGCCCGCCTCGGCGGCGCGCACGCGGTCGACTCTGAGCCGCAGCTGCGGCGCGTCGATCACCTGGTGGAGATGGACGTCGACCGCGCCCGGAACGGCGGAGACGCTCTTCTCGATCTGCCGGGCGATCTTGAAGGTCGCGTCCCGGTTGAAGCCGCTGACCTGGATGTCGATCGGGGCCGGGAGGCCGAAGTTCAGGATCTGGCTGACGATGTCCGCCGGCTGGAAGTAGAAGGCCAGGTTCGGAAACTCCTCGGGCAGCTTCTCCCGGAGCTGCTTCACGTACGACTCCGTCGATCCCCTGCGCTTCTCCGCGAGTGAGATCAGGATCTCCCCGTCGGAGCTGCCGAGTGTGGAGCTGTCGCCGAACGCCAGGTTGATGCCGTCGGGCAGCCCGAAGTTGTCCAGGATGAGCGTGCGGTCCTCGTTGGGGATGATCGCGCGGATCGCGTTTTCCACCTTCGTGAAGATCTGCTCGGTGTCCTCGAGGCGCGTGCCGGCGGGCGCCTTGACGTGGAGCCGCAGCTGGCCGGTGTCCACGGTCGGGAAGAAGTCGCGGCCGACCCAGGGCAGCAGCAACCCGGCGCTCAGCAGCGCGAGGCCGAAGACGCCGAAGACGGATCGGCGGTGGCCGAGAGCCCATTCGAGGCCGGCCCCATAGCGGGCGCGCAAGCCTTCGAAGCCGCGCTCGAACCCTTGCTGGATGCGCGGGAAGAAGCCGCCGGAGGGGGGCCGCCCGTGCGCATCGACCTCCGCCTGCAGCAGGAACTTGACCAGCGTCGGGATCACCGTCCGCGAGAGCAGGTACGAGGCCAGCATCGCGAAGACGACCGCGAGGGCCAGCGGCGTGAAAAGGTATTGTGCGGGGCCGGTCAGGAAGACCACCGGCAGGAAGACGATGCAGATCGCCAGCGTCGATACGAACGCCGGCACCGCGATCTGCTGCGCGCCGTCCAGGATCGCCTGGCGCAGCTTCTTCCCCATCGCGATGTTCCGGTGGATGTTTTCGATCTCGACCGTGGCGTCGTCCACCAGGATGCCGACCGCCAGCGCAAGGCCGCCGAGGGTCATCACGTTCATCGTGTGGCCCAGGAAATACAGCAGGATCATCGACACGAGGATCGAGAGCGGGATGGAGATCGCCACGATGAGGGTGCTCCTCCAGGAGCCCAGGAACAGCAGGATCATCGTCGCGGTCAGGCAGGCCGCGATCAGCCCCTCCGTCAGCACGCCGTGGATCGCGGCGGAGACGAAGAGGGATTGATCCGACAGCAGCGTGATCTCGAGTCCCGGGGGGGCCGCGGCTCGCATCGACGGCAGGAGCGCCTTCACGCGCTCGGCGATATCCAGGGTCGACGCGCTGCCGCTCTTGAGCACGGTCAGCAGCACGGAGCGACGTCCGTCCTGCCGCACCACGTTGGTCTGCACCTGGAAGCCGTCGTGGACCTGCGCGACGTCGCGCAGGTAGAGGGTCTTGCCCCGAACGACTTTGACGGGGACGTCGTTGAGCGCCTGGACGGCGTCGGGGCTGCTGTTGAGCGCGATCGAATAGTCGACGGTCCCGATCTTGGCGCTGCCGGTGGGCAGGGTGAAGTTCTGGGCGGTGACCGCCGCGTTCACGTCCTGAGCGGACAGGCCGTTCGCCAGGAGCGCCTCGGAATCGAGGTCGACCATGATCTGCCGCGGCTTGCCGCCGTACGGCAGCGGGAGGGTCGTCCCCTGCACGACGGCGATCTGCTGGCGGATCTTGTAGATGCCGTAGTCGTAGAGCTGCGACTCCGAGAGCGTCTTGCTGGAGAGGCTCAGCTGCAGGATCGGCACGTTCGACGCGTTGTAGCGGATGATGAACGGCGGCTGCGTGCCGGGGGGCATGCGACGCAGGATCGTCTGCGACACGGCCGTCACCTGCGCCGTCGCCGCATCGATCTTCACGCTGGGGTGGAAGTAGATCTTGATGACGGCGACCCCGTTCAGGGTCTGGCTTTCGATGTTCTTGATGTCGCTGACGACCGAGGAGATCGAGTACTCGCTGAAGATCGTGATCTGGCTTTCCATGTCCTTCGTGGACAGGCCGCGGTAGTTCCAGATGACGCTGATCACCGGGATGTCGATGTTCGGAAAGATGTCCGTCGGCGTCTGCTGAACCATCGCAAATCCGAGGATGACGATGAGCAGCGCGACGACGATGAACGTGTACGGGCGCTTGAGCGCGAGTCTGACGATCCACATGACCAGTTCTCCCTATCTCGGAGTCAACGTCGTCGGTTCAGGCGGCGGGCGGCTTGGCAAGGCCCAGGGCAATCAGGGACACACGGCGGTCCAGGCGGAGCATCTGTTCGACCAGATCGTGGTCGAGTTCGCCCTCGTAGCCGTCCCATCCGGCGCGGGCCAGCGCGGCGTAGACGACTCCCTTGCGCAGCGGCACCGGGTCGCCGTTGACGTACAGCTTTCCCTCTTTGATTTCGTAGGTCGCGTTTCGGTTGACCATGGTACTTCCCTCCTTGCGAGTTGACCGGTCGGTACAATTCAAAATGGGCAAAAAAAATATCCTCATCTCTTGGCCGCGGCAATCGGCGCCATATCCCACTCCAGGCCCATCAGCTTGAACGCGCCGAAGCCCATGTTCTCGATCGGCCGCATGCTGTTCTGAATGCGGCCGGTCGTCATCGCGCCTTCGACGTAGTTGAACACCATCTCGACGGTGCGCGGAATGTCCTTCACGGGGATTGAGCCGTCCGCGGCTCCGTCGCGCAGGGTGGTTTCGACGTATTTCTTCCACGTCGTGAGGATTCCCTGGACGCGATCGCGGACGATCTGTTCCTCTCCGCAGCAGGAGACGGCGACGCTGGAATAGGGGCAGCCGACAACGCGTCCGGCCTTCTCCCGCTTCATCTGCTGCTTCCGGACCATCAGGTCGAAGAAGGCCCGCAGGCGCTCGATGGGAGGCACGCTGGACGAGAAGATGCGGTCCCAGTCGACGCGGGAGGCCGCGAAATGCGCCTCGAGGGCGGCGATGACCAGCTCTTCCTTGGACTTGAAGAAGTGGTAGAAGCTGCCCTTGCGCACTTCGGCCTTCTCGCAGATGGCATCGACGCTGGCCGCGCTCAGGCTCTCCTCCCAGATGAGCTGGAGAGTTGCTTCCAGGAGCCTGTCTCGGGTGTCCGTCACTCTTGCCATATCTATATCCTACTTGACTAAACGGTCAAGTGCAAGGGGAATTTCCAGAAAAGCACGGATTCCTCAAGGCGTCTTCAGCTTCGCCTCGAAGAACTTGAGGATGGAGCCGTACTTGTCGTCCTTCGGACCCGTGGGGGAGCTCACGACGCATTCCACGCCGAGCGGGGCCAGGCGTTCGGCGAGCTTGGTCCCGTAGATCACGGAGTGCGTCGGATCGGGCTCCTTTTCGCCGGCGACCGGCGCCTTCTTCTGGTTCGGATAGATCAGATAGACGGGAGGGTCGTCCTTCGACACGAGCTCGATGGGCGAGTACTCCCGGATCCAGGGCATCACCTTCTCGCGATTGGCGAGCAAGAGGTCGAACTCCTCCGTGCGGCTGCGCCCCTTCTCGGCGAAGCCGAACGCGTGCCCCCCGTAGATGGAGTTCACGATCCATTCGCGCAGCTCCTTCGGATCGAGCGACGTCTGCGCTCCGTTGACGGCGGCACACTGCAGGCGAGTCGACTCGCGCGCGACCGGGTCGGCGCTCGCCGGATCGGCGAGGTCCTCGTGGAAGGCGAGCCAGAGCGACGTGCACGCGCCGGCCGATCCGCCCGTGGCGCCGACCCGTTTCGGATCGATGTTCCACTCCTTCGCCTTCGAGCGCAGGGTCTGGAGGGCGCGGGCGGCGTCGTGCAGCGGCGCCTTGACGGGCGGCTCGACCTTCTGCTCCATCGCGATCGCAATATAGCGGTAGTTGATGGAGGCGACGCAGAAGCCGGCAGCGAGGTACGGCTCGATGACCGCACCGCTGTAGCTTTCCTTGGAGCCGTTGACCCAGCCTCCCCCGTGGATCATGAGGATGAGCGGGGCGGGCTTGTCGGAGCTGGCCTTCCAGAAATCGAGCTTCTGCCGTTCCGAGTCGCTCCCGTACGCATAGTCGGCGATGGTCGGCGTCGGCCTCTTGGGCGCGGGCTTGTCCTGGGCCTGGACGAGAACGAGGAGCGCGAGCAGGATGTTCATACTCATGAAACCCCGGCCGGGCCCCCCGGGTTTCGCGCGCTCAATGATGCGAGTGATGCGAGGGATGCGGGGGATGCGCCGCGGTCGCGTCCTCGGGCTCCTTCGGCATCTCGCCGGAGACGAAGCCCTGGAGCATGCGGGAGCGCAGGGGGTGCTGGAGCTTGCGGAGGGATTTCGCCTCGATCTGGCGGACGCGCTCGCGGGTGACCTTGAAGATCTTCCCGACCTCTTCCAGCGTGTAGGTGTAGCCGACGCCGAGGCCGAAGCGCAGCTTGATGATCTCGCGCTCGCGGAACGAGAGCGACTGCAGCGTCGCCTCGAGGCGGTCGCGCAGCATGCGATGCGTCGCGGACTCGACCGGGCTCGGCGCCGTCGGATCCTCCAGGAAGTCGCCGATGTTGGAATCGTCGCTCTCGCCGATGGGGCGGTCGATCGACGTCGGATGCTTCGAGATCTTGAGGATCCGCTGCGTCTCCTCGAGGGAGATGCGGGCCTCGTCGGCGATCTCCTCGAGCGACGGCTCGCGCCCGCTCTTCTGCGTCAGCTTGCGCGCCACCGCGCGGAGCTTCGACATGGCCTCGATCATGTGGACGGGGATCCGGATCGTGCGGGCCTGGTCGGCGAGCGCGCGCGTGATCGCCTGCCGGACCCACCACGTGGCGTACGTGGAGAACTTGTAGCCGCGGCGGTATTCGTACTTCTCCACCGCCTTCATCAGGCCCGTATTGCCCTCCTGGATCAGGTCGAGGAACGTGAGGCCCCGGTTGCGGTATTTCTTTCCGATCGACACCACCAGCCTCAGGTTGCCGCTCGACAACTTGCGCTTGGTTTTCTCGTAATCCTCGAATCGGTCGCGGATCTCGCGAACGCGGTCGCGCAGGTCCTCGGGATTTTCGAGCGTCATGTCCTGCGTGCGCTCCTGCTCGGAGCGCAGGGCGGCCAGGCGCGCGGCGGAGTCGGGCGTGGACTGGAGCGAGTCCGACTCGGCGACGACCATGTCGAAGCGCCGCGAGAGCTCCTCCAGCTTCTCCATCATGGGCCGGATTTTCTTCGTCTGGAGGTTCATCCCCTCCAGCAGGGCGACGCAGGTGCGCTGGTTCTGGCGCAGGCGGTCGCGGAGACGCTGCCGGCCGCGGCTGCCCGCGGGCTGCTTCTTCATCTTCTCGAACGTCTCGTGCGAGTCGAAGAGCAGCTTGCGGAGACGGCCGATGACGCCCGTCAGGCGCTCCAGCACGTCCACGCGCGGGACGTCGATGGAGCTGTCCGCCTTCAGCGTGCGGTCGAAGGCCAGGTCTCCGCTGGCGACGTCTTCCAGAATCCGGATCGCCTCGGCGACGGCGACGGGCGATTCGAGGACCTTGGTGCGGTACCGCTTCCGCGTGATCTCGATGCGGCTGGAGAGCCGGAGCTCGTCGTCGCGGGACAGCAGCGGGATCTCGCCCATCTGGGTGAGATAGAGGCGGACGGGGTCGTCGATGCGGATCGAGCCGCCCGGCGTCTTGGGCTCGCGTTCGCGGAAGCCCTCGCCCTGCTCCTCGTCGGCGGGCTCGGCATCGGCCTCTTCCTTGTCGCCCTCGTCGGTGGACTCGACGAGCTCGATGCCCAGGTCGTCCATCTTCTGGAGCATGGCATCGAGCTTGTCGGGCGAAACGAGGTCGTCGGGGAGGACCTTGTTCAGCTCGTCGTACGTGATGAAGCCCCGCTCTTTGCCCTGCTCGATGAGGGCCTTGACCTCGGGGCCGAGCGCGTCGACGACAGGATTGGTTTCGACGGTAGTTGTCATATAGAAAGAGAGGGCGCCCCCGGAAGGAGGCGCCCTCTCAGAACGGTCAGGTGTTGGTTACCAGCGCCCGCCGCGGTTGCCGCCGCCGCCGCCGTAGCCGCCGCGGCCGCCGCCGCCGCCGCCGCGGGAGCCCTCGGACTTGGGCTTGGCCTCGTTGACGGTCATGGCGCGACCCCGGACCTCCTGAAGATTGAGGGCGGAAATGGCCGCCTGGCCCTGGCCGGCGTCCGGCATCTCGACAAACCCGAAGCCGCGCGAGCGGCCGGTCATTTTGTCCATGATGATGGAGACGGACGACACGGTGCCGTGCGCCTCGAAGGCCGCGCGGACGTCGTCCTCGGTGGCCTCATACGACAGATTTCCCACGTAGATGTTCACTCATCTACATCCTTAAAAAGACTCGAAACTTCAAACTGGGAGGAGGGGTTCGGAAGGATCGACGACGTGAGTCAGCGAGCAGTCAAACCAGACATCCCAACAATCAGACTGTAGCGGTTTGGGGCCTGAAGCACAAGAACGATTTCAGCGAATCGCAAAAGGAAGTCGTGGCGCGCCGGACGCCGCTGGTTATGATGCGGCAGGGTTCCCGGCGGAAGGAGAAGAGTCATGGGGAAGCTGGACGGAAAAATCGCCCTCGTGACGGGCGGCAACAGCGGCATCGGCCTGGCGACGGCGAAGCGCTTCGTGCAGGAGGGCGCGTTCGTCTACATCACGGGGCGGCGCGAAGCCGAGCTCGCGACGGCGGTGAAGGAGATCGGCGGCGGCGTCGCCGGCGTGCAGGGGGACGTCTCCCTGAGCGCCGACCGCGAACGCCTGTTCGCACAGATCCGGAAGGAGAAGGGGCGGCTGGACGTCGTCTTCGCGAACGCGGGGGTGGCCACGTTCGCGCCGTTCGGAAAGATCACCGAGGAGCACTTCGACTCGATCTTCGACGTCAACGTGAAAGGCCTGCTGTTCACGGTGCAGGACGCGCTGCCGCTGATGCCCGACGGGGCGTCGGTGATCCTGAACGCGTCGGTGGTGGCGAGCAAGGGCCTCGCGATGAACAGCGTGTACAGCGCGACCAAGGCGGCGGTGCGTTCGTTCGCGCGGATCTGGACGACGGACCTGAAGGACCGGCGCATCCGCGTGAATGCGATCAGTCCCGGGCCGATCGAGACGCCGGGGCTGCGCGGCCTCATGGGCTCTTCCGAGGCGGGCCAGGAGCGCATGAAAGGGATTGCGGCCGGGGTTCCGCTCGGCCGCCTGGGCGTGCCGGACGATATCGCGAAGGCTGCGGTCTTCCTGGCGGGCGACGACAGCAGCTTCGTCACGGGGACCGAGGTGTTCGTGGACGGCGGCTTCGCCCAGGTGTAAGGATGAAGGTCGGCACTGTTGGGAATGGTTTTATTTTCTCTTGAGGAGGGTCCGCCATGGGCAAAGGAAACAACGCTCAGCGCAAGGAAGTGAAGAAGAAGAAAAAGAAGGAGGCGCCGAAGCCTCCGCCGAAGCGCTGATCGGGACGAGTCCGTGGTCCATCCCGCGGGGCCACGGACTCTTCCGGCCGGACCGCTACGCGGGAGGCGGCTTCGGGGCCGGAGCCGGCAGGGCCCGGGCGGGGCAGTCGGACTGGAAGCCGGCCTTTCCGTGCGCGCCGTCGCAGAACGGCTTGTTCGCCGAATGCCCGCAGCGGCACAGCGAGATGCCCGTGCGTCCCGCGAGGTCGAATTCCTTCCCGCTCATGTCGACCAGCTTGAACACCCCTTCGATGCGGAGGGGCCCGTTGGTTTTCGCGGTGATCGATGCGCTCATCGGGGGCTCCTTATGGGGCGTGATCATAGCATGGATCGGAGCCCGGCGGCCGGCTTGTCTCAGGAACGGCGACGCGGGCGATCGGCAGGCCTGCGACCCTGGACTTTGAACGCATCCCGCACCACGCCGAGGAACGCGACTTCCGCGCCTCCGAGATCCTTCTGCTTGTAGACGATCCCCCACTCCACCGTGGGCCGCGGAGGCCGCAGGCTCCGGAAAACCACGCCCTTCTGCGGATTATCGCGCGCGCTGTCCGGCACGAACGTGACGCCGACGCCCGCCGCCACCGCGCAGATCATGCTGTTCAGGGGATAGGTCTCCAGGACCGTGTTGAGCCGGGCTCCGGCGTTCTGGAGGTACTTCAGGATATGGTCGTAGGCGTCCGGCGCGACATGTCTCGGCCAGAACACCATCGGCACCCCGTCGAGCGACTTCATCGAGATCCGCGTCCGGGCCGCCAGCGGATGGCCTTCCGGGATCGCCAGCATCGCGGGCTCCTCCTCGATCTTCTCGATGGCAAGATCCGGCGCGTCGACCGGAAGGGGGGCGATGACGAAATCGACCTGGTTATTCCGGATTTCCCCGACGTGATGGGGGGGCATGAGCAGGCGCAGCCGGACATCCACCCGGGGAAATCGGGCCTTGAACGCCCGCACGACCTGCGGCACGATTCTGGCGCTGGCGCTCGAGATGTAGCCGATTTCCAGGCTGCCGAGATCCCCGCGGCCCACGCTGTGCGCCTCCGTGATCGATCTCTGGATCTGATCGATCACCTCCCTCGCGTGCGTCAGGAAGGACAGGCCCGCGGGGGTCAGACGCACCTCCCGCTTGCTGCGCCACAGCAGCTGGGCCCCCACCTCGGTTTCGAGCTCCTTGATCTGCTTGCTCAGCGCGGGCTGCGAAATCTTGAGCCTCGCCGCGGCACGTCCGAAGTGGAGCTCCTCGGCGATGGCGATGAAGTACCTCTGATGGCGCAGTTCCATGGCGGAACCCTCATATCCGGGGGTTATTACTCCCGGGTTCACTATATATTGGCATTCATCATCCATCCGGGCTACTTTTCTTCGATCAGGGACGGCCCATGGGCGGAGAAGCGATGTTCCGGCAATTGCGCGTTCTGTTCGTTGAAGACCGGCCTGAAGACACGGAGCTCGAGGAACGCGAGCTCCGGAAGGCGGGCCATTCAATCCTTTCCGAACGCGTCGAAACGGTCGACGCCCTCCGGCACGCCCTGAAGGAGTTCAAGCCCGACCTGATCCTCTCGGACTTCAGCCTGCCCAGTCTCGACGGACTCTCGGCGCTCCGCATCGTCCGGGAGAGCTCGGCCGAAACCCCGTTCATCTTCGTTTCCGGGACCATCGGCGAGGAACGCGCGATCGAGAGCCTGAAAAGCGGGGCCACCGACTACGTCCTCAAGGACCACCTGAAATCGCTCGTCGTCAAGGTCGAGCGCGCCCTCCGCGAGGTCCAGGAGCGTGCGGACCGGAACCGGGTCGAGGAGGAGCTGCGGCAGGCCCAGAAGATGGAGGCGGTCGGCCGTCTGGCCGGCGGCGTGGCCCACGACTTCAACAACCTGCTCACGGTGATCAACGGCTACAGCCAGCTCATCCTCAGCCTGCCTCCGCCGGAGGGTCCGATCCGGGAGCATGCGGAGGAGATCCTCAGGGCGGGCGAGCGGGCGGCCTCCCTGACCCGCCGGCTGCTGACGTTCAGCAGGAAGCACATCCTGGCTCCGGCCGTCGTCAGTCTCAATACCGTCGTCTCCGGAATGGAGAGCCTGCTGCGCCGGCTGATCGGGGAGGACGTCGAGCTCCGGGTCCTGCTCGATCCCGATCTGGGAAACGTGAAGGCGGATCCCGGCCAGCTGGAGCAGGTCGTCTTGAATCTCTCCCTCAATGCCCGCGACGCGATGCCGTCGGGCGGAAAGCTGACGCTGCAGACGTCGAACGTCGCACCGGAGCGGACCGGCGGACCTCGGGTGCTGCTTTCGGTCACGGATACCGGCCTGGGGATGAATGCGGAAACCCTCTCCCACCTGTTCGAGCCGTTCTTCACGACCAAGGAGCACGGCAAGGGGACGGGGCTCGGATTGTCGACCGTCTACGGCATCGTCAAAGGCGGCGGCGGAACCATCGACGTCCGCAGCGAGCCGGAGCGCGGCACGACCTTCACGATGCAGCTGCCCCGCTCGACCGACGTCCCCTCTCCCGCCCCTCCCCGGCGGCACCCGGCGGAAGCCGTCCGCGGCAGTGAGACGATCCTCCTCGTCGAAGATTCCGAATCCGTCCGCCGGTTCATGACCGCCGTGCTCACCGGGCAGGGATACCGGGTGCTTTCCGCCGAGAACGGGGAGCGGGCGCTCCTCGCGCTCCCCGAGGCCTCGGACGCCCTGCATCTCCTGATCACGGACATCGTCCTGCCCGGGATGTCCGGACCGGAGATCGCGGCGCTGGTCGACCGGGCGCGACCCGGGACCAAGGTGCTGTTCACCTCCGGCTACACGGATCGGGAGATGCTCCAGAAGGGCGTGCTCCAGTCCGGGGTCGCATTTCTTCAAAAGCCGTTCGACTCGGACGCGCTCGCGCGAAAGGTCCGAGAAGTCCTGGGCGCGCCCGTCTAGAAATCCAGGACTGAATCAGGAAGCCTCTATTGAGCGACTCCTCCAGAAGCCGCCCCGACCCCGGATCCCGCGGGAGAATCCTGATCGTGGACGACGACCACGACGTGGCCAACATTCTGATGGAGATCCTCCGGTCGCAGGGATACGACGTCTCCGCCATCCACGATCCCCTCAAGGTCGCGCGCCGGGTGGCGGACGTCCGTCCCGATCTCCTGATCCTCGACTTCGACATGCCGAAGCTGCTGGGCCCCGAACTCGCGGCGAGGCTCAAGGCCAATCCCGAGACGAGCGGCCTTCCGGTGATCTTCCTCTCGGGGATGACCGACGACGACCACAAGGCGATCGCCGCCTCGAGCGGGGGAGCGGCGTACCTCGAAAAACCGGTGGACCGGGACAAGTTGCTCGACACGATCCGCTCCATCCTGCCCCCGCCGCCGACCTGATATGGCGGGGCGCCGCCTCCTTCCTCCGGCGGTCGCAGCGCGCGGAGTCGCTTCCCGGCCGGCTGGATCAAGCTTCGTATTACTACGCCCCCGTAGCCGCCAGGCTCCGAGCGAGCTTCAGAAGGGGGCCTCCCTCCGGAAACAAGGCTTCAGGGTATTCGGGGACGATTCACATTATGGGGCACGCCCAAGACACTAAATCCTCGGGAAGCCCATCCTGAACAGGCGTCGCGCGAAGCCTCTCCCAGCAAGCGCGTTGCGACGGGAGATTGACCCCTGAAGGCCCGGCCTTCTCGTGGGTACACGGATCAAGGAGCAACTGCGCCGCAATTCGAAGACGGAGGTATACTTTCATGGAACTGAGGTCCTCCTGCGCTCTCCCAATAAGGATTTCACATGGTTTCTGGAAGAATGGGGAAGTTCTCCCAGGAACCGCCGGATGGTCTCTACGAGGATGTCATCTCAGCCTTCCTCGAAGAGAAGCTCCGGGAACTGAAAATCGCGGGCCGTGTCATTGACCGGACCCCTCTGGACAAGGCGGGTTCGCCCTCCCACCTGGCTCGAATGGTCTACGAGGCGCTTGAGATCGCGCTCCGTAGCCGCCAAGGTGAGGAGGCGCTGCAGGAGCAGCTGGACATTGTCAACGGGGTACTTCAGTTCATTGCCGAGAAGACCCGAGGGACATTCCGTCCCGGCGAGACGACAATCGGACAAGATCTCCTTCTCTCGATTGCTTCAAAGGCACCTCTTGCTGACGATGTCGCATCGATCCCCCGCCCGTTGACCCCTTTGTCCGAAGCAGCTCTGCTTGTTAACGACGGCAAGCATAATCTCCTACCCGAACTCCTAAGCGAGATTGCCTCCGCCGATCGCATTGCCCTCATCTGCTCCTTCATCAAGATGACCGGCTTCGTGAAGATGCGAACGGCTCTCCGCGAACATTGTCGCAAGGGTCGTTCCTTGCGAGTGCTGACGACCACCTATCTGGGCGCCACCGAGGTCCAGGCGGTGGAAGGGCTCCGGGAGCTAGGCGCGGAAGTCAAAGTCTCCTACGAGACGCGACCGACTCGCCTTCATGCGAAGGCATGGCTTTTCCATCGAGACAGCGGGCTTGGAACGGCATACGTCGGCTCCTCCAACCTTTCCAGCCCCGCGTTGACCGATGGCCTGGAATGGAACGTGCGTCTTCCTGAGGCGGCACTTGCGCGACTCATCCAGACGATCCGAAGCGTCTTCGACCGCTATTGGGATGACGAGGAAGCGGGATTCCGTCGATATGACGAGAGCCAGAAGGAGAGCTTGAGAGCAGCATTGGCCGCGGCAAAGCGAGGAGGCGGTGCTATCCGAGCGGAGGACATTTCTTCGGCAGACTTCCCTCTCTACCGGTACGAGCCGACCGACTACCAGCGCAAGTTCCTGAAGGACCTGGAGATCGCTCGCAAGGTCCGCGGACACACTCGCAACCTCGTAGTCGCTGCCACGGGCACCGGCAAGACGGTGGTCGCTGCGCTCGACTACAAGCGGCTGCGCCGGGACGATACCCACCGCTGCGATACGCTGCTGTTCGTGGCCCATCGTGAGGACATCCTTCGCCAGAGCCGTGCTACATTCCGACTCGCGCTGGGAGACCCTGCCTTCGGCGAGCTTCTGAACAAGGATCACGAACCCGAGACCGGACGCCATGTCTTCGCATCCGTCAAAGCCCTTGCCAATCGTCTGCGATCAAAGCCACCGGATCCGACCGCTTTCGACATGATCATCGTCGACGAAGTGCACCACGCGGCGGCCGACACCTACAAGGTCCTTCTCGAGACGATGAAGCCCAAGGTCCTCCTCGGACTGACTGCGACGCCCGAGCGAAGCGACACCAAGAACATCATTGAGCTGTTCGACCACCCGTGGGCCGCCGAACTGCGAATCGGCGAGGCCATCGAAAGCCAACTCCTGGTGCCGTTCAACTTCTTCTCCATCGACGCCGACGAGGTCGACCTTCGCACCTTGAAGTGGGTCCGCGGGCGCGGCTACGATCAGTCTGAGCTCTCGGGCGCGCTTTGCGCCCACCGCATCTGGGGACGCAAGATTGCTGAAGCTCTAGCGTCCCATGTCGCGGATCCCTCCAAGATCGTCGCTCTCGCGTTCTGCGTCGACGTGGCCCATGCGCAGCTTATCGCCGAACAGTTGAATCAGGCGGGCATCCCTGCAAGCGCCATCACGGGCGAGCATGAATGGGTAGAAAGGCGCCAAGCGATCCGCGGGATGGTCTCCGACGCCTCCAACAGCCCGCGAGTGCTCTGCGTCGTCGAGATCTTCAATGAAGGAGTGGATATTCCCGAGGTTGACACGATCCTGATGCTACGACCCACCCAAAGCGCCACATTGTTCATTCAGCAGCTCGGGCGCGGTCTCCGCAGGTGCGAGAACAAATCATCCCTAACGGTCTTAGATTTCGTGGCGATTCAGCACGACGACTTCCGGTTCGAAAGCCGCTACCAGGCGTTGCTGGGCATCGGTCGCGGGGAACTCCGCCGATCCCTTAAGCACGGCTTCGTTCGCCTCCCCTCCGGCTGCTGCATCGAACTCCAGGAGAAGAGCCGGGACCAAATCCTCCGGTCTCTAGACCGAAACGTGTCCCGATCCCTCGCATCTCTTGCGGCGCGCCTGGGAAGCTACGACAGAGACCTTACGCTCCCCGAGTTCCTTGAACTTGAAGAGCTTGAGCTGGAGGAAATCTACAGAAAGGGCCAGACCTGGACCGCCGTCAGGCAGAAGGCGGGAAAGTTGGCGCCTTCAACGGCTGACAACTTAGAGGATGTCGCCCTCCGCAACATTCAGAAACTCACTCACGTCGACGACGCGCTGCGGCTGGGTATCATGGAGCGGCTGGCCAAAGGAGACGTTCACCTTCACGACGAGGCTGAGCGTCGTTGTGCGCGGATGTTCTTCGGCCTCCTCTACGGGCTTGAAGTCGCTTCGAAGGACGATGCCGCATTTGCACTATGGCAACGGCATTCCATCCTGAAATCTGAGGTGCTTGCGATACTCCCCGCGCTGAAGCTTCACCAAAAGGTCGCGAACACGCCGGGCGGGTTGAAGGACGATGTCCCCCTACGCCTCCATGGCCGATACCTCACCGACGAAATCATGGTGGCCATCGATCACCGGAGCAAAGAGGGAGAACTGTTCCGTCCTCAGGGAGGCGTCATCCTGAACAAGACGTACCGATACGACCTCCTGCTAACGACTCTAGACAAGTCCGAGAAGTCGAAGACTCCGCATCTCCAATATGAAGATCGAGTGTTGGGTCCTCGCCGCTTCCAATGGCAGTCCCAGGCCGGCACGCGGCGAGACTCCGACGCGGGTCGTCGCCATACCTCTCATGACGACCCGTCCGTCCAAGTCACCCCCGTGATGTTTGTCCGAGAGCAGGAGTCCGACGAACGCAATCTCGCGGTCCCTTACTACTTTCTGGGTCCTGCCCGCTGCGTCCGTGCCGAGGGCGAACGTCCCATCACGGTCACCTGGGACTTGGACTTCGACATGCCCGAGGAGCTGCTCCTAGCGGCCCGAGCGGCTGTTGCCTAACTACTTACCCCTCAAAGGCAACGGAGCGGGCGACCAGATTTGAACTGGCGACCTTCTGGTTGGCAACCCGGGAGCGCAGCAAAGCGATTTGCCAGATTCGATTTATCAGAATTTGGCGCGTGCGCAACTTCATTTCCGCAGCGGAAAACGAGTCCAAGTCCGCACCTGCGTCAAGTGTGGTCAGGTGTATCCAGGTGTGATTCGTGTTCTTTCCAAGCGCTGCCCCCCGGCTGTCCCGCAAATTGGATACCCGCAGCGACCCTGGCAGGCAGTGCCGGGTGTCCGTCAATTCGGTTGGTTTCATCGAGTCGCCGAGAGGTCATGTTCAAATCCAGGCTTGCCACCTGACACGGCACATCGATGACCTTCCTGAAAACCCTCCCGGGGAAGGCGCTCTAAGGGCAGCCAATCCCTCCGGGGATCCCGAATTGGACCACGGTCTGAAACCTTCGAAATTGTCGGAACATCGATACATTCTTGAAGTCCGCTGCTGTTCGTCCCGTCATGCCGACCCACGGCATGAAATCTGCTCTGGATGATCGTCATCCTGGAGACGAGCCATGACCAGACCCGGAACCCAACGCCGCCCCCTGCATAAGGGATCCCCACACCCCGCCGGCCCTCGCCTGCTCGCGGATCCGATCCCTTCCCGGCAATCCGGAGGAATCCCTTTCGACCGCCTGGTCGAACACGCCGGGGACGCGTTCTTCATCCACGACCTGGGAGGCACGTTCCTGGATATCAACCGCAGGGGCTGCGAAAGCCTCGGCTATGCTCGCGAGGAGCTCCTCGGGCGATCCCTCGGCGACATCGACACGGCTTACAATGCCGAGGAGTTCCTGGAGAAGCACGGGGGCATGTCGCTTGGAGTTCCTTCGACCGAGCAACGGGTTTATCGCCGTAAAGACGGGACGACGTTCCCCGTCGAAGTCCGGGTGAGCCTCTTCACGGATGACAATCGGTCGCTGTTCCTGGTCATCGCGCGGGACGTCTCCGAACGGCGGAAGTTCGATGAAGGCCTTCGGCAGGCCCAGAAGATGGAGGCGCTCGGGCGCCTGGCGGGAGGCGTCGCCCATGATTTCAACAATCTCCTGACCGCAATCATCGGGTACAGCGACATGTTGCTGGGCCGCGTGGCCATGGAGGTGCGACCGGAGGTCCTGGAAGTGAAGCGGGCCGGGGAACGCGCCTCCCAACTGACGCGCCAGCTCCTGGCCTTCAGCCGAAGGCAGCCGATCCGGCCCAAGATTCTCGACATGAACGACGTCGCCCACGGGATGGAAGCGATGCTACGAAGGCTGATCCCCGAGGAAATCCGGATCGAGCTGGCCTTGGAGCCGGCGGAACCGTGGGTCAAGGCGGACCCCGGCCAGATCGATCAGGTCATCCTCAACCTGGCGGTAAATGCCAAGGACGCCATGCCGAAAGGCGGCCTGCTTCGGATCGCCACCGACCTGGTCGAAGTGGGGTCCGATTTTGTCGCCCGTCATCCCGGCAGCACGCCCGGCCGTTACGTCGTGCTTGCCGTCTCCGACACCGGCGTGGGGATACCCAAGGAGACGCTCGCGCATCTGTTCGAGCCGTTCTTCACCACAAAAGAGGTCGGGAAAGGAACAGGCCTCGGCCTGGCGATGGTCTACGGCATCACGAAGCAAAGTGGAGGATTCCTCACGGTCGCGAGCAGTCCGGGAAAAGGGACGACTTTCCGGATTTACCTTCCCTCCGTCCAGGAACGTCCCGGAAACCAAAGCGACTCGCAGGTCATCGCCACTTTCTCCGGGAGCGAACGGATTCTCCTGGTCGAGGATGACGCATCCGTCCGCTTCTTTGTGTCGCAGGGACTTCGAGTGCACGGTTACACCGTGTTTGACGCGGCGACTCCTGAAGCAGGGCTCATCGTCCTGGAGTCCGAGGGGAGAAAGACCGATCTCCTGCTCACCGATGTCGTCATGCCCGGGATGAGCGGTCGGGAATTGGCCCGCGAAGTCCGGCTCCGACGGCCTGGGTTGCCGGTCGTCTACATGTCCGGCTACACCGAAGATGTCGCGCTGCGGGAGGGGAGGATTGAGCCGGGTGCCGGCTTCATCGCGAAACCGTTCGTCATCGCCGACCTGCTTGCCCGAATTCGGAAGACCCTGACGAAAGCAGGGTCGATCGACCGAAAGAACATTTCGCGGCTCTAGAGGACCGAACCATACGGCGGCAACTGAAAACTCTGAGATGTCGGCGCTGGACTACTCAGTCCAGGAGCACTCGCCTAACGGAGGGAGTTCTGGCTTGTCCTTGGAATGTCCCATGTCTACATCACGGCCATCAGACTTGATGAGCTTCCATCTTCACGCCGCCCCGCGGTTCGCCTCCAGGATGTCGAATGAGAATATGAATTCTCTTTTTGGTTCGTCCGGAGCAGGGAAGGCAAAGGCTGGAGAGCAAGGTGACTGCTCGACAGGCCGAACTCCATGATCCGCAGGCATTTGAGCGCACAACACCCCACCCGTGCCAACCTCAATGCCCCGGTCGCGCTCGATGACTAGCTGATCCTATGCTCCACGCCGCAGGGAGTCAATTAACTTGAACGGTGGATACCGTACTATCCTGAAAGCGATCCAACCGAGATAAGCGCCTCTTATAATAAGGCGATGGCACCGTCCAAGCGACTGATGAAGGGCGAAGGCAAAGCGTTTGTACCTTGTCGACTTTGCCTCAAGGAGCTGAAGTTCATCCCGTGACGTCATCTGCATTGCATCCACGGATGGGACACGGTCGAGGCGGCAAAGCGGTACCGGCGCCGATTTACTTCCGCACTTCTTGTGTGTTTGGATTCCCTGGCCCGCAAACGCCGGTCGCAGCGCGCCACCTTCGATCGGGCCGGAAGGTCCTGGACTCGTGCGCGTCTCCAGGATCTAGTTTTGAGCCGCAGGAGACGCGGATTGCCCTTAAACGCCGGCATGGTCGAGCGCGACTGTGGATCGGCCTACCCGATGGCCCGCCGCCTCTTTGGCTCGTGGAAGGTGCTTCTCAGAACCTGCGGGATCCCCTATGAAAGTATCGCCAAAAGGTTACGACAGACTCGACAGGGGATTCTGAGGAAGATTCGCGCCGCCGTGATCCTGGGTCGGGATCTCTCGTACGGCGGAATGCTTCGACAAGACTCTCGGCTTCTGGCGAACGGCGCGAGCTATTTTGGAAATTGGTCCCGCGCTCTGGCGGAGGCAGGCATCAACCCCGCCCGATTCATGGCCAGGACCAAGTCCCGCATGGGCGCTTCTCGATAACTTGCCTCCCATGAGAACCGGGGCCCTCTCTGTGCTGAATTCTTCGATATTTTGAGGTCCGCGGAAAGTTTCGCAGTGGTCTAAGCGAATCGTTCCAGTCCTCCGCACCCCGCGGACCACCAAGGATTCCCTCTGGCAGCGACTCAAAGACCTCCGATTGTTGACTAACTAACGTCTTTTAGAACAGTATCAGCTTGCACTTCTCAGCGGGGTTGCAGGACCTTTCGACTCACAAGAATGTCCGCTCATCCGTTCAACTTCTTGATTCCTGAAGAGGCGTTTGCTTAATGGAAGGAATGCGACGGAAGCGTTCGCGGTCTTCGATCGCGGGACTGGCTTCTCTCTGCGCGCTCTTCGCCCTTCTCGTTCAGTTCGCACCGACGCTCCACGCTCTGACCCCGCACGAGGATCATTCTTCATCCTGCACGCACACGTCAAAGTCTTTGCACCTTGAGGCAGCTCCTCGCAATACCAGTCCGCCCTGCGTCATCTGCGCTCAGATGCTGGGAAGGCAGATCCTGCTCACTCCGATCAGCGTCAGGATCGATGGCGAAGTAACAGCTCGCACTCTGCAGCCTGTGATTCAGATCGTTCCCAAGGACCTTGTCTTCGTCCATTCGGACCCCCGCGGCCCACCTCCGGCGCTCTAGCACTCCCTTTCTCGCCCCGGCCTTCCTTCCGCATTTCGCGCGAAGGGAGGACAAGCCCGATCTCCAGGACTGCAGTCACGCTTCAAAGCGGCCTCGAAACCGCGTACCTGGACTCGGCAGCGCTCCAGAGGATGTGTGGAACCAAGTCCAGATCCGAAGTCATCAGGGTCCGGTCCGATTCGCAAGCGCGGAAGGCGCTCCCGCGGCGATTCCGACCGTTCCCACTCTTCCGACTCTCACGTCCGGTGCAGGATCTGCAATCGCTGGTACCAGGCGATCACCTATACCCACTTGCGATACAAGCACGGCATCCAGGACCCGGCCTCTTACAAAGAAGAATTCTCCCTCACGAAAATCACCTCGGAGGAGGTTTGCCGGAAGATCGCGGATCAGAAATTCCTGGTCGACCGTCATGCCACCGACTTCATCCGCAGGAACTGGGGAAAAGTCTCGCTGAAGGTAATCACCCGATATCTGGGAATCAATTCATCCACCGTTCGAGCCCACGCGGTAAGACTGGGACTGGGACTCCTGGTCGAGAAATGGACCAAATCCAAAGTCATCCGGCGATTGCGGGAAGCCCGGAGTATCGGGAACCCGCTTAGTTCGGGCGAGGCCCGTCACCAGATGGGAAGAGTCTATAAAGCGGCCATCAAGCACTTCGGCTCATGGAAGGCTGCCCTGACCGGTGCCGGCATCAGCTACGGCCAGGTGGCTCGCCGCGGCCCCTTTGAAAGGTGGACGCGCGACCGGATCATCGAATCGATTCGCATGCTCATGCGCGAAGGGAAGGCGCGGGACTACATTCACCTGAAAACCCATCACTCCAAGCTTTATGCCGCAGCACGGAACCATTTCGGGAATTGGGTTTGCGCCTTGCAAGCCGCCGCTATTCCGGAAACCTGAGCAATCTGGTGCCCCACTTTCTTAAGTGCGCCAGCTTGGGACAATATCAGTCACCGATCATCGATGCGTCGCGCCCGCACCGCGACCTTAACTTGCTGCGGCCAAAGATGTTGCACGACCAGCATTCGTGCGACACTCATGGTCGCTCGAAATCCCGGCTGACGTTCCAGTCCAATCCCACCCTCGAACTTCTTTGAGAGGATCCGTGCCTCACTGATGATGAGGTTCATGCCACGGTCGAGCACTCTCCAGGGGTTCCTCGCCCGTGTCCTCATTGTTGCTGCTCTCCTAGTGCAGTTCGCTCCGTCGATCCACGTTATTACGCCGCATCGACACGAATCCTCCTCCTGCGCCCACTTGGAGCAGCGGATCCATCTGGAGGCCTCCTCCTACGATGGAAAGGAAGCCCCCTGCTTTATCTGTGCCCACCTGGTCAACCGCCAGGCGCCCGCGATCTCTTCGACAGTCATTTGCGAGATCCGGGTCAGCCCGGCGCCGAAACTGCCGCCCCTCTTCAATAGTCCGGAGCCTTTTGATCTCCAGGCGCCTGACAACCGCGGTCCGCCCCCCGGCCTCTAAGGTCCGGCCTGCAGTTTGATCGCCGCTTCTTCTCCTTCACGGGTGAGGAACCGGCATTCCCGGATCCAGGCCTAACCACTTAATGAGGGTCTTATGAGGCGAGTCCGCCTATTTGGATTGGTTTCCATCGTTGTTCTTGCTGTCCTGGCTTCCGCAGTGGCCCAAGATGAACCCAAAGAGAACTCCAAAACGGAGAAACTCCCGGATGATGTTCGCTCCCAGTTGACGGAGGATCTGAAGCCCTTGATCGAACAGGAAGTCGAACGCCGGCTGAAGACAGCCCTGGAGGCCTTGAGGACCCAGCCTGACGCTCAAGGCAAACCCCAGGATCCGGCAACCCAGGCGCAGCTCGAGGAGCTGAACAGGAAGATCGATCAGGTGATCGAGGCGCAGAAGAAAGTCCGTCCGGGGGAGTTCAACCCGGCCATCGGACTCGTCGGAGAAACCGTCTTCTCCTATCGCTCCAGGGGCTCTTCCGAGACGGGCAGTGACCGGCCCGGAGGGTTCGACATCTGGCAGCGGTCGGTCGAGCTCAACATTGCGGCAGCCGTAGATCCCTTTTTCCGTGGCTACGCGGTCATCAACGCTTCGGCAGACCCCGTCACCGGAGAAGCTGCGTTGGGGGTGGAGGAGGCCTCCCTCGTCTCCACAGCCCTCCCGTGGAACCTAACCCTTCAGGCGGGCAGATTCTTCGCGGAGTTCGGCCGACTGGCCAACATCCACGATCATGAGCTGCCGTTCGTGAACCGTCCCCTCGCGCTGGATCAGTACATCGGAGGCGAATCCAGGACGGACGGCCTCCAGCTCAACTGGCTGGTCCCCGTCGATCACTACATCAGTGTGACCGCCGGTCTCGGAGACGGTCTTGGAGGTGACACGGGACCGAACGCCGTCGGCGATAAGCGGGGCTTCAGCGAACTCAATTTCTGGACCCGTATCTCCACCTATTTCGACCTCGCCGACGATTGGCAGTTTGAAACCGGCCTGTCGGGATTCATCAATCCGAGGTCGAACGGCCGTGCCGACCTCTCTCCGGACACCGTTCAGGCCGACGGCAGCACCATCACGGAAACGAGGCGCGGCCTGGTGGACCTGGACTTCAAGTTCAGCTACGTGCCGCTGCAAAACAACCAGTTCACAGGTCTGACCTGGGGAACGGAGATTCTGTATAGCCATAACCACTATCTGATCGATCCCGACGGCAGTTTGGCGCCTGTGAACGGAGGCGCGTCGAGCGGGGATGAGCTCTCGATCAGAAGAGGCGCGCTCGGCCTTTACTCGTACATCACCTACAAGTGGGATCGCCAGTGGAGCGGCGGAGTCCTGGTGGACCACGTCGAAGCGGCCGACGACCGTCACGATATCACCAGCGCCTATTCGGCCTATGTCACCTGGGCGACCAGCCACTGGAACCAGATCCGGCTCCAGTTCACCCACACCGAGCACAATCCGCTTTCCGGATTCAAGGACGACAAAGCGGTCTACGTGCAATGGGCGTGGATCATCGGCGCCCATTCCCACGGCTGGGCGCAACGGTAAGGGATGCATTGATGAACTCAAGGAGACAACAGCCATGAAAACACTGATGAAGTGGACCGCGCCGATCGCCTTTAGTCTGGCGGCGGCCTTCTTGTGCGCTGCGGACCCCGCGGCGAAGGATGAGATCCGTGTTGTCACGACGCTCACGGATCTGGCCGACTTCGCCCGCGCCGTCGGCGGCAATTACGTCACCGTCCGGAGCCTGGCGACGGGGATCGAAGACACGCACGGCGTCCCAATGAAGCCCAGCTTCGTGCCCACGCTCAATCGGGCAGACCTCATGATTCTGATCGGCTTCGACTGCGAGCATGCATTCCTTCCAGCCTTGCTCGAGGCCAGCAAGAATCCCAACATTCAGTATGGAAGGCCCGGCTATGTCGATTGCGCCAAGGGGATCACACCGGCCGAAATCCCAAAGTCGACGGATCACTCCGAAGGAGACGTCCATCCCTACGGCAATCCCCATTACATGCTTGACCCGGTACGCGCGAGACAGGCCATCGGAACCATCACCGAGGCCTTGATCGCCAAAGCTCCCGAGTACGAAGCGGACTTCAAGAAGAACCGCGATGCCTACCTCGCCAAACTCGATTCCAAGATCACGGAATGGCAGGAGAAGCTGAAGCCCCTCAAGGGCGCTGCTTTTGTTTCCTACCACGGCCACTGGTTCTATTTCGCGGAACGCTTCGGGATGGTGTACTACGGCACGATCGAGCTCAAACCCGGGATCGATCCCACGACCCGCCACATCGAAAGTCTGATCTCCTCAATGAAGGCGGACCACGTCCCTGTCGTCGTCCGGGAGCCACAATTCCCGGAGAAGGTGCCCGCGCTGATCGCAGAGCAAACCGGGGCGAAATTGATCAAGCTGCCGATCATGCCTGGCGGTGTGCCTCATACGGAGACCTACATCGAGATGATGGACTACATCGTGAAGTCGTTCGTCGAGGCGGTGCCGAAGAAGTGATCTCTCCGAATACGACTGCCCGCCGAGGCGAAAGCCTCGGCGGGCGGCCGGTTCGGCATTATCCCCGGGGCGGTAGCGAATGGTGATTTCATGAGCGACACCCTGATCACGCTGAACAATCTAAGCATCGGATACAACCATCGTCCGGTGCTCTCCGGAATCTCCCTAGCCATCATGCGCGGCAGCTTTTCCGCGCTGCTCGGGACGAACGGGTCCGGGAAATCCACGCTGCTGAAGACGTTGCTCGGCCTCCTAAGTCCAGTTGCCGGCCGGGTGGAGATCCGCGCTTCCGCCGATGCCCCGGTCGTCTTCGGCTACGTGCCGCAGACGACAGTCATGGACCCCCTCTATCCTCTGACCGGATTCGACGTTGCCCTGATGGGCGTCTACGGCCGTGTCGGGCCAGGTCGGCGCGTCCCTTCCGCCGAGCGCGATTTCGTCCGAGAGTGCCTGGCGGCGACGAACGCCGTGGACTTCTCGGGACAGCGGTTCTCGGAATTGTCCGGAGGACAGAAACAAAGGATTCTGATCGCGCGAGCCCTGGCCACCAGGGCCACGATTCTCGTGCTGGACGAGCCGACGTCGGGCCTGGATTCGGCGGCGACGCATTCCCTCCTGGAGTTCATCTCGAAGATCCACGGGGAGCGCAAATTGACCACCATCCTCGTCTCCCACGACCTGGGCCTCGTGCGGAAGCACGCGCAGCAGATCATCTGGCTCCATCAGGGAAAGGTGCTTCAGGGGTCCGTCGGCGAATTGCTGACCCCGGAGCGCATGGCGGAGATCTTCGAGTTGGAGATGAACTGAAATGGAATCGCTCTGGCAAATCCTGTCGCCCGACTTTCTGCTCCGCAACTCCCTTTATGCCAGCATCTTGGTCGGACTCGCCTGCCCTCTTGTCGGCGTGTTCCTGGTCCTGCGCCGATTAGTTTTCATGGGAGTGGCCCTTCCCCAACTCTCCTCCACGGGAGTAGCCTTCGCCCTATCTCTTCCCATGTGGCTCAACGCCGCGCAGCCGGAGCATACCGGCCACAGGGAGCATCTCCTGGCCTTCATCGGGTCTACGGTGTTTTCCCTGGGCGCCATCCTGATTCTTGCCTTCCTGGAGCGGCGTCAGCGGGGTCTCTCGGAGGGGCGCCTAGGGACGTCCTACGTCGTCTCGGCCGCCCTCAGCATTCTGATCCTCTCCAAGAATCGCTACGGCGAAGTCGGCTGGCTTGATCTGATGAAGGGCGAAATCATCACCGTATCGAATTTCGATTTCGCCTTGACTGGAATCGCGCTCGGGGTTGTCCTCGTAGTCCTCGGCGTATTTTACAAAGAATTGCTCCTGGTCTCCTTCGACAGAGCTATGGCGATCACCCTGCGTAAGAATGTCGTTCTTTGGGATGTGGTGCTCTACATCCTGATCGGCATGACCGTGTCGATGGCGGTGCTCAGCGTGGGACCGCTCATCTCGTTCGGCTTCCTGCTCATCCCCGCCCTCGCCTCTCATCTTTTCGCTCGTAACCTCCGGCAGTTTACGGTGGTGGCATCCCTGATCGGCGGCCTGGCGGCATTTCTGGGGTTTTGGGCCGCCTATTCCTGGGATCTGCCCGTCGGACCCACGGATGTCGTCGTCCTGGGCCTGCTATACGGCGTGGCGTGGACCGGACAGCGCGCGTTCCGACTGCTGAGACCCGCCCAAAGCCGGCCGCCTGCGGCTGGAGCGAACGTGGCCTGATGATACGCCTCCCAGTGGTTCTGGTCCTCCTCAGCGGGACCGTGGGTTGTGCCGCCCCTCCACCTCCCCCGGAGCATCTCGCTCGCAAGCTGGCCGTTCTGCCCGTCAACAATAAGACCGGGGAACCCCTGGTGGTCGCGGGAGACGGACTGCTCGATCGCTATGTCTTTCGCACGGAGCCGGCGACCGTCAGTGAAGTCCTGGAGGCGGAAGCCGTCTTCCAGCTCCGAGCGAAGGGGTTTGAAATCGCGACGCCGCTCTCCGAGAAGAAGGTCCTTTCAGGACGTATTCCCCGGGATTCCGCAGATGCGGCCGAGCTCGCCGCTCAGGCAGGACTTGGACCGCTCTGCCTCTACCTCGAAGTTCGGCGATGGGAGCCCGAGGGCCGAGCGCACGTGAATTACGTGATCGTTGATGTCGAGGCCAGTCTCGTGGACGTCCAAAGCCGGACCTTAGTCTGGAAGCACGAGCGCCGGGGGCCGATCGGCACGCCGGGGAACTTCCTATTGGAAGCTGCCTGCATCACCGCCGCACGCAGAGTCGCCGAGGACCTTCTTTCACCCCTGGCTCCCGCCCCCTAACCCTGATGCTCCATCGCTGACTGGTACTGCCCTTAAACGGAACAGCCAATAGCCTCAGGTCCTGCATCATTCTGAAAGATCAGCGCTCGGGGCTTGCCGCGACCGCGTCCGCTCGAATCCGGTAGATGCTGTCGATGTAGCCTTCGGAGTCGTATTCCTCGCCGACCTCCAGCGTGCCAGTCACGCGGGGCATCGGCAGATAGCTCATCGGCTTGCCATCGGCCGAGGTTACCTTGATCACTTCGGTAATCTGAGGGGAGTCGGCATAGCAGCAGCCGAAGGCGGAGCGCGAAAGCAGGAAGGTGACCACCTTCCCTCTCTGAAGATCCACCGGGATCATATAGCCCTCGATCGCGACCTTCATCCCGTCAAGGGCACGGACTGAAGCTGGAATGGGACTCTTCGCAGGAGCTTCTCCCGGCTTGGGGCGATTCGCCGGGGCAAAGTAGCGGAAGCCCGCGAGCCTGACGAAGGAGAGCGCCATGGGGGGCTCGTTCGCCTGCTCCTTCTTCGGCTCCGTTGCCGCGGCCTTGGGCGCCGGGGGAGGAGGATCAGAGGAAACCACCGCGGTCGGAGACGGAAGCGGCGGTGGAGTCACTGGAAGAGCACTGACTGCTGGGGCGACAGGCGGCTCCGGCTTAGTCTCCTCTGGGACAAAGATGGACTTCGAAGGAGCGGGCTCGATTGCTTGTGGAACGACAGCTACGTCGAACGAAGCCCCCTGAACCCACGAGGCCTGGGCGGCCTTCGCGGGCTGCGATTCTTCCCCACAGCCTATGGGAACCAGGGACGTCAGGATCATCGGAAACCAGATCGCCATGGTCTTGACCATCGGCTTACCCTCCAATTCTTCCAATCATCAACCAAGGATGTGCCGCGCGCGCAGCCATGGACGGACGATGTTGAGGCCGAACGAAAGCAGCAAGATCACCACCCCCATCGCAGCCAATCCGCTGAGAAAATAGTCGGCCCAGTCTCCCTGGACCGCTGTTTCAGCCGCCACCGACTCCGCCCGCAGCCGATAGACGGAGTCGACCCAGCCGGCCGAGTTCCATTCCTCGCCCACCTCGAGGACCCCCGAGACTCGGGCCATATCGGTCATAGGGGCAAATTGTTCTGGCGACATGGACACCCGGATGAAATCGGTGGCCTTCGGTGCATCCGCATAGCAACACTGGAAGCCGGCCCTCGAGAGGTAGAAGCTCTCGATCTTTCCCTCTTTGAACTGAAGCGGCACCATATAGCCGGCGATCTGGACACGTTTGCCGTCGAGAGACCGGATCTCGCGCGGGATCGGGTCGGGGCGAGACTCCGCTTTCTCTCTCTTCCGGTCGGACGCGGTATAGGGGAATGAAGACAGCTCGGCGAAAGAGACAGCCTGTGGCGCCCCAGGCTTTACCCCGTGCTCGGCGGGATGCACGGTGATCAAAACTCCCGCGCCAAGAATCAGGATCAACGCCGCGGAGATGATCCAAGTCAGTCGACGTCCGTTTCGCTTCCGCCCACGCATCACGCCACTCACTTTTCTTCATTTCCCCTGGGGAAGTTGAACTTCACCCCGGTGAATTCCTTTCCCTTCACTGTGACCTTCGCGACCGTCGCGTCGAATTCCTTCAACCCTTTCAGCTCGTCGGCCTGGCCATCGAACTGAGAAGTATCCCCAGGCTTTTCGCCGGTGAGTGCATTCCCGACGGCCTTGAGAACTATCCCGAAGCTGCTCACCTCTGCCTGCACGTCAAACCGGATATCTCCCTGCGAGAGGCGTACCGGCTTTTCCGCCTCACCATCCAGCACGTATCCGGTGATCTGTCCGGTCGCGGAGTCGATGACGATCTCGAGATGGGCGAATTCCTCTCCGAACTCCACCAGCGTCCCCTGATGAGGGGCATGATGCTCATGTTTGCCGACCCTCCCCTCTTCCTTTGAATCGCAACCGATCACGGCCGCAGTCACGAGGACCAAGAACACATCCGAGACGACCCATCGTGTACCCATGGAGCAGTTCCTCAAGACGCGGCGACAAGGTTGGACGCCACATCCGTGGCATAGGCTTTGAAGGCGGGGACGACTCCTGAGAGCGCGCCGACCCCGACCATCCCGGCAAGGGTCAGGACCAGCGACGGATGGAACTTGAGAGGGTCCAGGACGACCCCGGTCTGCTGCTTGACGACGATTGCGGCGGCAACAACGATTGCGCCATAAACCGCGTATCCCAGCACGCTCCCCAAGGTGGCGATCGCGGTCGATTCCAGAACGATCGCGGAGAAGACCGTTCGACGTTTGGCTCCCAGCGCCCGCAGAATGGCAAATTCCCTGCGCCGCTCGTTCATGGTGTTGTAGATGCTGGCCATGATCGAGCCGGCCGCCACCACCACGACGAGATAAGCCACGAGCCCGAGGATCTTGTTCACCCAGCCGATCTTGTCGAAGAGCTCGGCCATCACCGCTCCAATCGGCCAGGCCAGCGTGCTCACCTTTCCCTGCTTGTTGATCGTTTGATCCATGGCAAACCCGGCCTGAGGGCTCTTGAACTTGAGCATGACCGCGCTGACTTCCTTGTGCTTGTCGGGGATCTCCTCGCCGGCGGTCGCCCGGTATTCCTCGCCGGTCCCGCGCAGGACGTGACCTTCCATCCGGAAAATCCCTTCGATCGGGATCCAGACGACTCGATCCGAGGGCGAATTGGAGATCCCGGTCACCCCGGCCACGACGTACTCCTCCTCATGCCGCTTGCTCGTGTCGTAGACGACACCGTGATACGGGTTGAAGACCGAGCCCACCCGGAGACCCGTTTTCTGGGCCACCGTTCTGCCGATGACCGCTTCGCGGCGGCGGGGATCGAAGACGCGACCGCCCGCCTCGGGGGTAAGCTTGCGCCCCTTCTGGTACTCGAACTGCGTGAAGATCTCCTCGGTGGTCCCGACGATTCGGAAGCCCCGGTAGTTGTCGCCGACGGCATACGGGATGGCGAGCTGGACCCGGGGATCCTTCTTGACCGTCGTGTAGAGCTCCCACGGGACGTTGCCCGGAGACGTTTCAAGGTGGAACACGGTATTCAGAACCAACTGCAATTGACTCCCCCTCGCACCCAGGACCGCGTCGAAGCCAACCGGGCCGCCGGTGAAGGCATCGTAGGTTTGATCGTTCACGCAGAAAACCGCCATGACCAGGCCGCTCGCCAGGGCCACCGACAACAGCGTGATCGCCGTCGAGAGCGCGTGCTGCCTTAGGCTGCGCTTCACGATCAGTAGGAGCCCGCTCAGCCGCTTGATCGGGCTCAAGACTTCACCGCCTGGCCGATCGGCGCGGCGGGTCGACGGCTGGCTTGGTTGACTATCGATAGTTCCTCGACGCGATCGAACGCGCCCAGGACCTCCCGGTCATGGCTGACAAGCAGCAGTGAGGCGCCGGATTCGCGGCAAGCCTCCCGCAGCAGGGAAAGCGCTTCCCGGGCTCGGACGTGATCGAGGTTCCCAGTGGGTTCGTCAGCAAGGATCAGCTTGGGCCGATTAGCCAGCGCCCTGGCGAGGGCGACCCGCTGCTGCTGACCCACGGATAATTGCCGCGGGCGATAGTTCATCCGGTCGGCGAGTCCCACTCGTTCGAGAAGCTTCTTCGCGAAGGCAAGGTCGGGCCCTTGCCCGAACATCATCCCCAGCATGACGTTCTCCGCCGCCGTGTAGCCCTGGAGCAAGTTGAAGGTCTGGAACACATAGCTGATCGTCCGGGCCCGGTACTCATCCCGCCGGGCTTCGGAAAGAGCCGTCACTTCGTTTCCGTCGACGAGGATCTTGCCCGCATCCGCCTTGAGGATGCCGGCGATCAGATTGAGAAAGGTGGTCTTCCCCGACCCACTGCTGCCCTGGAGAGCGACTTGTTCGCCCGGCGCGAGATCAAAGCGGGGGACGTCGATCACCAGCGTGCGTACTCCTTCCGGTGAGTCGTAGCTCTTTCGAAGGTCTCGAATCTCCAGGAGACTCATGGTCTTTCCCCTCCGGCGCGGACGTGGCCAGCGCGGACGTGGTGATCGCACGAATGGCAGGAGCGACACAGCCGGCGACTGAAAACATGGCCGACTGAGAGCATCAGTCCTCCCAGCCCGAGCACCATGCCGTGAGCGGCTCCAGAGCAGGCTCGACTAAGGCCGAGGAGAGAGATGGCGATGAAGAAGAGGAGCGCGACCCACGAAGAGCGATGGATGCGCAGCCCCCAGCAGGAGCTTATGACCGCGCACGCAAGCGTGACAGCCAACATCGCGCGCTCGAACGTCCCGTGGGCCATGAAGCTGAGGCCAAGAATCGGCAGGACGGACAGGACCAGCGGCATGGCCACGCAGTGGATCGCGCACACGAAGGAGACTGTGGCGCCCACTCGGTCGACGACGGAAAGGGTTGAGTTCTGGTTCGCTTTGATCATGGACGTTCTTTCATCCGGTACTGGATTTCCGGGAGTAGCAGAGTCGATCCGGGGAGATCCGGACGGCATCCGGAGCGGCGGCACCAAGCCCGAACGGGGGATGAGCGCCAGCGGACCGGATGCGTCAACGATCCGACAGGTCAGGCCACGAGGCCATCCCCTGCCCTGGATCGATCAGAGAAGTGAAGGGGGTGCTCGCGGGGAGGAATTGTAGAGCGAAGGATTGCAGACAACGGATTCCGAAGTATCCCCGGGTACGTACTCCGCCAGGACGATGGCGACCACCGTTTGATCGCCGGACTGCGATTCCGCGGGCTGTGTCGACTGGATAAGCTGACAGACCCGGCACGATTGGGAGTCATGGTGAGAGGGTCTGCGGTCTGCCTCGACATGGGACTTGGGATGTCCCGAGCAGGAGCGCTCGCGACATTCCTGTTCGTCAACCTCGCTGGCATGAATCAACGGCAAAGCCAGTTGGAAGAACGACGATGCAAGGAAGAGGGAGAGGACGAAAAGCGTGCTGATTAGGCCTTTGCGATTCGCGCTCAAGACGGATGGCTCTGTCGACATACGGCTATTACAGTTCAGAATTGACGCCGCTCTTTACTACGTCACTCTCTCATGCATGTCGGAGGAAATCCAGTCCCTGCTAGGGTGCATGGCGTGGGTCCAGTAGCAGCGAATCGAGGGGGGATGTTTTGGTTGCTTGCTTCCCAAGCAAACCGGGGCCTACACTCCTCAGAATTCTGCGCTCTTTCAGGGTCCGTGGTAAGTTCCGCAATGGTTTTGCCGGTGGGTTTGGAATGCGCTCCAAGCTGAAAATGCGGTGATCTTCGAACATGTTCCCCCGACCATTCGACCGGATAGCTTTCGAGGGAGGAGAAAAGGGCGACGATCAAGGTGGTTCTGTACGCGCTTGCTTCGACCACGCTTCCCATGACGCGATCAGCCGCCTATAATGCTGCTGCGACCGGGTATGCCATCCTGGGGGAAAGGAAGCATGGCACACCGGTTCTCGACGTTCCGTAGACCGCTCCTGCTCACCACGCTTCACACCATCGAGAGACTTCCAGGATCGACGCGATGAAGGACGCCAAGTCCTGTCGCGCGCTCCCCGCTCGGCGCCATAGGGGAACCTCGGAATGAACGTGCTTTATCGTTTCATGGACTGGCCGTTGCGCGCCAAGATGGCGGCGTTGCTCGTTTGCGCGTCGCTGCTCCCCTTGGGCGCTGCGGCATTCATCGAGATCCGGGACGCCAGGAGCCGTCTGCTTTCCAGCGAGGCCGATCTCCTGGCCGCCCGCGGCGACCAACTCGTTGGCGAACTGGACACCTTTCACCGAGGCTACCAACGCTCCGCGGATCGGTTCTCGCGCCTTCCCCTGATCGTAGATTACTGCAAAACGCTACCGACGGGTGACGATCGGCTCCGGGAGGTGGCCTCGGCTGTCCTCGAGGTGCAACCCGACGCAGACCCTAATGTCCGTGGTGCGGGAATTCTCGACCTGTCGGGCCGTGTGCGAGTCGCGACGGAGCTCCTGCTCGTGGGTGTGGACCTCAGCTTCCAACCGCACGTTCGGGAGGCGCTGAAAGGCAACCGCGTCATCTCCGACATTTTCCTGGGCGTGGCCCAACTCGGCGAGCCCCCCACGATCGCCTACCTTTCTCCGATCAAGAGCCCCGAAGGGAAGTTCATCGGGATCCTGACCCTGTGGATCCGGGCCGGCGCCCTGTGGGACCTCGCGAAGGCTGCCAACGGGCTCGCCGGACCCGGAAGCTTCGGCGTCCTCTTCGACCGCCATGGGATCAGGGTCGCCCACACGTATAGCAACGACATCGTCTTTCACCCTGGCGGCGCCCTGGAGCCCGAACTGATTGAGACCTTGGTCGCCGAGCGGAGATTCGGAGAAAGAACGCGACAGCTCCTGACAGATGTTCGAGCGTTCCCCGAGCAATTCGATGGGGCCCGGTCGGAGTCCCCCGATCGCGCCCTCTTTCGAGGCTTCGCGCCAATCAATCAGAAGTGGAACTACGGAGTCGCCCGCCGCTTTCAAACGGTTCCCTGGACGCTATTCTACATGATCCCCGAGGAATCTCTGAAGGCACCCATCGCCCAGATGACCCGGGAGAAGAGCATCTTCGCCGGCATCATCATCCTTATCGCGCTCATCAGCGGAGCGCTTTTCGCCGCAGTCATCCTGAATCCAATTCGTTCGCTCTCGAAGGCCACGGAAGACGTCGCAGCCGGCAGATTGGCCGCGCGCGTCCCGGTTGGGCACTGGGATGAGCTCGGACACCTGGGAACCAGCTTCAATTCCATGGCCGAACAGATCGAAAAGCAGTCCACGGCTCTCCAGAAGTCTCGCGACGACTTGGAGGTCCGCGTCCAGGAGCGGACCGCCGAACTCGCCCACACTGCCAAGAACCTGGAAGCGGAAGTCGGGGAGCGAAGGAGCGCCCAGGAGAAGTTGCAGGCTCAATTGGGCCGTCTGAACCTCCTCCATCAGATCACCCGTGCGATCGGGGAGCGACAGGATCTGGCAAGCATTTTCCAGGTGGTCGTTCGCAGTCTTGAAGACGAGTTGCCCCTCGATTTCGGTTGCGTTTGCCTCTACGACAAGGCCGACCACGCGCTCACGGTGACGAGCGTCGGGGTGAAGAGCGGCCCGCTGGCCCTCGAACTGGCCATGCCCGAACGCTCCCGAGTGGCGATCGACCAGAACGGGCTTTCCCGATGCGTGCGGGGCCAATTGGTTTACGAGGCGGACATCCTCGAAATCCAGATGCCCTTCCCCCAGCGCCTGGCGAAGGGCGGGTTGCGATCCCTGGTGGTCGCGCCGCTCCTGGCGGAAAGCCAGGTCTTCGGCGTGCTCATCGCTGCCCGTCGCACCTCGAGGGGCTTTACGAGCGGCGAGTGTGAGTTCTTGAAGCAGCTCAGCGAGCACGTCGCCCTCGCGGCACATCAGGCCGAGCTCCGCGGAGCGTTGCAGCGGGCGTATGACGACCTCCGGCAGACTCAGCAGGCCGTCATGCAGCAGGAGCGGCTGCGGGCGCTCGGCCAAATGGCCAGTGGCATCGCCCATGACATCAACAATGCCATCTCACCCGTCACGCTGTACACCGAATCCCTCCTGGAAAAGGAGCCGAACCTTTCAGCTCGCGCGCGCGATTGTCTCGAGACCATCCAGCGCTCCGTGGGCGACGTCGCCCAGACCGTGTCCCGGATGCGGGAGTTCTACCGTCAACGGGAGCCGCAGGTCTCCCTCGCTCCCGTCCACCTCAATCGCATGGTCGAGCAGGTCAAGGACATGACGAAAGCCCGGTGGAGCGACATGCCCCAGCAGCGGGGCGTCGTGATCCAGATGTCGACCGACCTGGCTCGGGACCTCCCTGTGATCATGGGAAGCGAGAGCGAAATCCGTGAGGCCCTCATCAACCTCGTCTTCAATGCCGTGGATGCCCTCCCCAATGGAGGCACGCTCCTGATTCGGACGAGGACCATCGAGGGAGAGGCCGGGCCCAAGGAGGCCCCGAGATTCAGGCGTGTCGCCATCGAGGTGACGGACGACGGCACCGGAATGGACGAGGACACGCGCCGCCGCTGCATGGAGCCGTTCTTCACGACGAAGGGTGAGCGCGGGACCGGACTTGGTCTGGCCATGGTCTACGGGGTCGTCCAGAGGCACAGCGCCGAGATCGAGATCGAAAGCGCCGTCGGCAAAGGGACGACGGTCCGACTGATCTTCGCGGTCCCGGAAACCATCACCCGAACGGATCAGCCCGCGATGACCCCGGCAGCGTCGTTCAGCCTGCGCATCCTCATCGTAGACGACGACCCCCTGATCTTGAAGTCGGTGCGCGACATCCTGGAGGGCGACGGTCATTCGGTGCTGTCGGCTAACGGCGGTCAAGCGGGGATCGACGCCTTCCGCGCGGCGCAGGCCAAGGGAGAGCCCTTCGCGGTGACCATCACCGATTTGGGCATGCCTCATGTCGACGGGCGAAAGGTAGCCGTCGCCCTCAAGGCCGCTTCTCCTCACACGCCGGTCATCCTCCTCACGGGATGGGGAGAGAGACTTGCGGCAGAGGGGGATATCCCGCCCCATGTGGATCGAGTCCTCGGCAAACCGCCAAAGCTCCACGAACTCCGCGAAGCCCTGTCACGCTGTTGTCCTCCACCGAAATTGTCATGAGCTTCGATATGAAACCCGGCGACCCTCTGGTCCGGCTTCTCATCGTGGACGACGAGGAGCGTCTGATGAAAGCCCTCTGCGAAACGCTGAAGGACCACGGTTACGAAACGGTCGGCTTTACGTCCGCCCAGTCGGCTCTCGAGGCCCTGAGGGACCGGAAGTTCGACCTTCTTCTCTCCGACCTCATGATGCCGGAAATGGACGGGGTCCACTTTCTGAAGGAAGGAATGAAAATGGACCCCTCCATGGTCGGCATCATCATGACCGGCGCGGGCACCGTTGCGAGCGCGGTGGAGGCGATGAAAGCAGGCGCCCTCGACTACATCCTAAAACCCTTCAAGCTCAGCGCGATCCTGCCGGTGCTTTCGCGGGCCCTCACCGTGAAACGGCTGCGCACGGACAATGCGGAGCTGGAGAGTCGGCTGCGGGATCGAGCCGCCGAACTCGAGGCTGCGAATAGTGAGCTGGAATCATTCTCCTACTCGGTTTCGCATGATCTCCGTGCTCCGCTTCGAGCCATCGGCGGCTTTTCACATATCCTCGCCGAAAACCACTCGGATCAGCTTCCAGCAGAAGGTCAGCGACTTCTGGAGCTCGTCATACAGAGCGTCGATCGGATGGATCAACTGATCAAAGACTTGCTACGGATGTCTCAACTGGGCCGTCAGCCGCTCGCCAAAAGAAACGTGAGAATGTCCGCCCTCGTGGCCGAAGTCCTGCATGACCTCAAGAAGGAACAAGGCGACCGAGCCGACATCGTTCGAGTCGCGGATCTGTCCGACGCCGAGTGCGACCCCGGACTGCTCAAGCAGGTGTTCACCAACCTCCTCTCCAACGCCGTCAAATTTACGCGCCTCAAAGAACATCCGACCGTCGAAGTGGGTTGCCGGAAGGAGGGACAGGATCAGGTCTACTTCGTTCGGGATAACGGCGCCGGATTCGACATGAAATACTCAGAAAAACTGTTCGCGGTCTTCCAGCGCCTCCATAGCCAGAAGGACTTCGAGGGAACCGGAGTCGGGCTTTCCATCGTCCATCGCATCATTCAGCGGCACGGTGGGCGCGTCTGGGCAGAAGGGAAGGTCGACGAGGGCGCGACCTTTTATTTCAGTCTCCCCCGTTCCGGTGAACGATCGAAATAGATCTGACTTCGGCCCCCAGACTGCTCCTCATCGAGGGGCTCGTACACCTTGGAGAGCATGCTGTTCAGGATGAGAGGCTTTCGCAGCACGGCGACGGTCGGCGTCCACCATCTGACCGGGGTTGCCGGGGGCGAATGGGTGTTTCATCTAGAGATCACTGGTTCTCGATGGGTTTGTTGATCCTTCAGCATTTCCAGCATTCCAATCTCAGCCTTTCACCCTACATGGACTTACCCTTTGGTACCGTCCACAGCGTGTGCTCCCTGGTTCGGGTTATTGCCCCCGAACATCCGAAGCACGGGAGAGCACACGCTGTGGCGAGAATTGCAACTACGTCGACAGGATACTGCCCGCTCCAAGAGCCAGAGGGTAAAGCGCGATCATTCGGATCGCCGGCTCCCGAGACGATTGTCATCCATTGGACCGCCTTTCGTCGGCCCTGCGGGCCTCGTCTTCGCGTCGCAACGCGTCCCGCCGCTCTGCGGCCCGTCCAGCACCATGAGCAGCGTGAGGGTGACGAACAGACCCCCGATCATGACGACGAAGCCCCAAGAAGCCTTCAAAAAGTCCATGTTCCATTCCCCAACGCAAAGGTGCGACGAATCAGATCATCGCCATCGGTCTTTCGTCGATGTCCGCCGCAATGCGAGGGGAAAACCGGATCCCATCAGGGCTACCCCAAGGATTCGCCCGAGCATGACCCAGAAATTCGGTCTCAACCGATCGCTCACGGAACCGACATCAGTCTCCGCTTCGCTCATGCCTCGAACGTGCCGCTCTAGTCGCGAATCCAAGACCCTGCCTCCGCCCACACGGACGGCCGATTGAATGCGATTCCCAATCCCCTCGCTGTCCTGCACCAACAGTTGGAGAGTCGTCTTCACGCTGTTCGCCTTCATTCGGAGGTTAGGAGATAGTCCGTCGGGACGCCTCCCTCC